>Ga0207773_100118_pt1 | contig 67232 bp, 63 predicted proteins | sample TtaePargueraPR_2_FD_187281 | JGI IMG/M metagenome (GOLD analysis project Ga0207773, IMG submission 187281) | Aerobic enrichment media microbial communities from Bioluminiscent Bay, La Parguera, Puerto Rico - Tt and M1 (3) (SPAdes) | ecosystem: Environmental > Aquatic > Marine > Unclassified ...
CCCACTTTGGCCTTGAACTCCGGCTTGTGCACCTTACGTTTTTTGCCTTCACTCATTACTATCATCCTCCTGGGATGACAGCTTAAACTACTGCGTCCGGGCTGTCTCAAATCTGGGGGCCACTATACACAGCCTTTATGGAAGCAGTACTTGCCCGCAGCATCCGGGATCATGAAACAGCTCGATCTCTGAAAGGCCCCGTGTTCTTTGATCGGGGCATCCCTGAATGGTTGCGGTTCCTTGGCACGAGTCCAAACCTGAACGCTATGGCGGCGACACGGTACCGCTATGCCAGCAGGGTTTTCGTGGCGGAGCCCTGGCCGGAAATTTATGTGTGTGACCATTATCGCCAACACAGCTTTGAACGGGCAGCCAAATCCTATGAAGCCACCATTTCAGCGTACATTGAGGCTGGTTATAGGACCTGCGTCCTCCCCAAGGTATCGGTGCAAGAACGTGTCGAATTCATCCTTGCGCAGGTAGAAGCTGATGCCCAACCAGGCGACGCAGCCGACCGCTAAGTTTATGGACTTTTGCGCTGTCTTTGCGCTCCACTATCGCGCAAAATATTAACCGAGCCTCATCACGGCGTGACGAGATTTTATTCTGCCCGCCGTCGATTGACGGCCGGTGCAATCGACCAACTTCTACTCCCTCGGGAATCCGCCCGGAGGTGCCACCCGGAAACACAGTGGATACCCGACCGTGACCGAACTCGATACCAACACCCTCCCCACCCGTTCGCCCGCCGCGCCCGCACATTCCCTATGGCGTGAGCTTGTGAATGCCATCCGCGGCACCGGCGCGGACTACACCCGTATCGGTATGCGCCGCGCGGTGTTCCTGCTGGCGGTGCCCATGGTGCTGGAGCTGGTGATGGAGGCCACCTTCGCGGTGGTGGATATCTACTTCGTGGGCAAGCTCGGGGCCTCGGCGGTGGCCACGGTGGGCCTTACCGAGACCTATCTGTTCCTGCTCTACGCCATCGGCATCGGGCTCGCCACGGCGGTCACCGCGATCGTGGCGCGGCGCGTCGGTGAAAAGCAGAGCACCGAGGCGGGCCTCACCGCCGTGCAGGCCATCTTTATCGCGCTGCTGGTTTCGCTGCCGTTTGCCCTTGTGGGCATCTTCTACGCCCGGGAACTCCTGGCGCTGATGGGGGCGGACGCCTGGGCCCTGGAACAGGGCTACCGGTATACCCAGTGGATGCTGGGCGGCAACGCGGTGATCGTGCTGCTGTTCGTGATCAACGCCGTCTACCGCGGCGCCGGGGACGCGGCCATCGCCATGCGCGTGCTTTGGATCGCCAACGGCATCAACATCCTGCTCGACCCCCTCCTGATTTTCGGCCTGGGGCCGATTCCCGCCCTGGGCATCGAGGGCGCGGCCATCGCCACCAATATCGGCCGCGGCGTGGGCGTGTTCATGCAGCTGTGGATACTCTTCCGCGGCGGCAGGCATATCCGCGCCCTCGGTTCGCAGCTGGTGTGGGATACGAAGGTGGCGCTCAACATAGTGCGCACGGCCCTCGGCGGCATCGGCCAGATGATCGTGGCCATGACCTCCTGGATATTCCTGATGCGTATCCTCGCCGAAGCGGGCAACGAGGCGGTGGCCGGGGCCACCATTGCCGTGCGCATCATGATGTTCACGCTGATGCCCGCCTGGGGCCTGTCCAACGCCGCCGCCACCCTGGTGGGCCAGAACCTGGGCGCCGGACAGCCGGACCGCGCGGAGTCCTCCGTGTGGCTGATCGGCCTGTACAACATGGTGTTCCTGCTCGGGGTGTCGGTGGTGTACTTCCTGTACTACGGCCAGCTGATGGGTATTTTCACCGCGGACGCGGCGGTGATCGCCATCGGCGGCGAGTGGCTGCGGATTCTGTCCTATTCTTACTTCGTGTACGGCTGGTGGATGGTCTCGGTGCAGGCCTTCAACGGCGCCGGCGACACCGCCACCCCCACCCGGATTAACCTGGTGTTCTTCTGGCTAATCCAGATTCCACTGTGCTGGTACCTGGCGGTACCGCTCGACTGGCAGCACTCCGGGGTCTTCTGGGGCGTATTCATCACCGAGACCTCGGTGGGGCTGTTTACCCTGTGGCTCTTTTCCCGCGGCGGGTGGAAGACGCGCGAGGTATAGATTATTTACCCTGTGCGCGCAGCAGTCCGGAGGCGGCGATGCCGCCGATGGCGCAGGCGAGAATGATCACCAGCGGCGTCAGCATGCCCAGCGCCACCGCGCCGGGGCCGTAGCCGCGCATCGGCAACAGCAGCAGCAACAGGATACCGGCCGGGATCAGCGACAGGAAAAAGCCCCGCGATATCCACGACCGCCGCCAGGGCAGCAGGAAGATCAGGCCGCAGACGCCGCCCCAGACGATGCGCTGGTAGAGGTAGTCATTGGAGAGATGGGGGGCGATATCGACGCCGGCCCAACGGGTAAAGCCGTAGTGCCCCATGGCCCAGAGGCCCAGCGCATAGGCCAGTCCGGCAAGACTGCCGGCGGCGAAACAGAGAGAAAGGTTTTTAATAAATTCCCGCACTGATACCTCCATTTACTGATCCCCGCCAGGCAATAACCCGGCGGGAAAAAATCGGGCACCAGTATGCCAGATTCGCGGTAAGGACCGTAGACGGGTTTCAAACTCAGGCGGGTCTCTTGGACGGGCCGTAGAGTTCTTCCAACATGCTGTCGATACGCGCAGCCAGCGCTTCCTGGGCGTCGTCCAGCAGAATCACATGCCCCATCTTGCGCCCCGGGCGCAGTTCCTTGCCGTAGGACCAGACACCCTCGTTGGCCAGCGCCGGCTTTTTGTCGACGCCCAGCATATTGATCATCACCGCGGGGCGATCACAGTGGGTTTCTCCCAGCGGCAGGCCAAGGATCGCGCGCACATGGTTGGCAAACTGGCTGGTTTCCGCACCGGCGAGGGTCCAGTGGCCACTGTTGTGCACCCGCGGTGCCAGCTCGTTGATCAGCAGATCGCCGTCAGTGACGAAGCACTCCATGGCCAGCACGCCCACGTAGTCCCAGGCGTTCATCAGCTTCGCCAGGTATTCCTCGGCGGTGTGCTGCAGCTCTTCACTGACGTGCGGCGCCGGTGCAGTGGAGACAAGCAGTGTGCCTTGGTAGTGGTCGTTTTCCGCCAGCGGGTAGGTCACCACCTTTCCGTCCGCGGTGCGGGCGCCGATCAGGGAGACTTCGCGGGAAAAGTTCACACCCTTCTCTACCACGTATTCCTGTTCGGGCGCCTCACTGATCGCAGCGAGGTCTTCATCACTGTTGACCCGCCACTGATTCTTGCCGTCATAGCCGTGTTCGCAGCTTTTGATAAACGACGGATAACCGAGTTGCCGAACGGCCGCGCAGATCTCAGCGTAATTATTGGCGGGCAGGAAGGGGGCCACCGGCAACCCGACCGCGGTGATGGCGTTTTTTTCCCGCAGGCGGTGTTGGGTTGTCTCGAACGCATCCGGGCGCGGGTAGACGGGGCAGAATTTTTGCAGCGCGCGCAGCAGTGGCACTGATACCTGTTCGCGCTCGGCGGTGATGACTTCGGGGCTGCCCATGGCGCGGTAGAGCGCCTCGATATCATCGCCTTCCCGGGCATGCACGACGGTACCCAGGCCTTCCACGCAGCGGGTGTTTTCGTCGCCCTCGGCGAGGAAACTGAATTCGATACCCAGCGGGCGCGCCTCCTGGGCCATCATCTGCGCCAACTGGCCGCAACCCACAATGCCAACTCGCCTGACTGTCATCTCTGCTACACCTCAACAATTGCCCACTGCGTTTAACGGACAGACGTTACTCAACTTCGAACGGGACGCTCGCGCTCTGCTTCTCGCGCCACGCGATCAGGCGCTGCTGCAGCTCCGCGTCGGACAGAGACAGCATCTGCGCCGCCATCAATCCCGCGTTATAGGCCCCGGATGCACCAACCGCCTGGGTGGCGACGGCCACGCCCTTGGGCATCTGCACAATGGACAGCAGGCTGTCCATGCCGGTCATAAACTTGCTCGCCACCGGTACGCCGATCACCGGCAGCGGGGTCAGCGCCGCGATCATGCCCGGCAGGTGGGCGGAGCCGCCGGCCCCGGCAATAATCACCTTGGTGCCGCGCTCGTGTGCTTTGGTGGCAAACTCCACCATGCGCTGGGGGGTGCGGTGGGCCGAGACGACCGCTGTGGCGAAGGGAACTCCCAGCTCAGTCAGGGGTTTGGTCGCCATTTCCATGGTCGGCCAGTCGGATTGGGACCCCATCACAATGGTGACTTTTTCAAAGGGAAGCTGATTCACTTGCGGTTAACTCCAGTGTGCGGCGCCATGCACCGCCGGCAGCGGGGAAGAAATGGGTCTCGCCACAGGAAATGCCCGACCCGGCCCAAATTAAGGGGCGAGAGGATACCAAAACTCCAGGGAAAAGTACGCCGTACGGCACTTTGCGGTGATTTCCGCCGGTTCCGTGGCCTCCGACGGCGTATTTGAACGATAGTCTGGCGGGGTGGTCACGACACCTTTCCGTGACCGGTCAGTGATGAAACGTTATTTGGCGGTAGCATCGCGGCTGCGCAGTTCCGCCCGCAGCATTTCCAACACCGGCGCCACCGCCGGGCGCAGGCCCCGCCACAGGTAAAAGGCTTCCGCCGCCTGCCCTACCAGCATGCCCAGCCCATCGGCGGTCTGCGCCCCCAACTGCGCCGCCCAGCGCATAAAAGGGGTCGGCTCTGCACCGTAGACCATATCGTAGGCCCTGCAGCCCGGGCCGATGACCGACGCCGGCAGCGCCGGCATTTCATTGCTCAGGCCGGCGGCGCTGGCATTGATCACCAGGTCGAAGCTGCCGGGAAAATCCTCCAGTCCACCAGCGGTCACTGCGGCCCCAGCGGAAAACTCTTGCGCCAGCTGTTCGGCCTTCGCCGCCGTGCGGTTGGCGATATGGATCTGCGCCGGCTTTTCCGCCAACAGCGGCAGCAGGGCGCCGCGGGCGGCGCCGCCGGCGCCGAGCAGCAGGACGCGCTTGCCGCGAATCTCCCAGCCCAGGTTGCGCCGGATATCGGCGACCAGGCCGGCGCCGTCGGTATTGTCGCCGAGCACACCGCCATCGGGCTGTTTCGCCAGGGTATTGACGGCACCGGCGGCGCGGGCGCGCTCGGTGAGCACATCGGCAAACGCGCAGGCGTCCAATTTAAATGGGAGAGTGACATTCAGGCCGCAGCCACCGGCGGCAAAGAATTCCCGCGCGAAGTCCGCGAAGCCGCCCATTTCAACCAGCCGTTTTTCGTAGTGGATATCCTCGCCGGTCTGGGCGGCGAAGGCGCCGTGAATGCGCGGCGACAGGGAGTGGGCTATGGGGTTGCCGACTACTGCGTAGCTGTCCGTCACTTGAGGTGCCTCCTGCGCGCGCGCACCGCACCGCGGATCTTCGCGGTCTCGTCCACCACTATCAGGCCGTCTATTTTCAGGCCGCCTTCGATATCGGTGACCAGGTAGCGGGTGGTGGAACTGTATAGCTCCGCGCTCTTGTCCCCCTGCGGGGTCAGCAGTATCCAGTTCAGGGTCGTCAGGCTGCTGTTGTCGTTCAGTTCGATCACGTCGGTGACCGTGCCGACTATCTGGCTGACCTGCAGGCGGCGGTAGGCGCTCAGCAGCTTGACCACCTGCTGCACGAATTCCTCCCTGACCACCGCCTGCTTGCTGCCGTCCTCGCGGTAGTGGTGCAGCGGGAAGCGGTAAAAGTCCGCGACCTGTTCGGCATCACCGATTTCGAACTGGCGTCGGTAGTCCAGAAACAGCCTGTTGATATCTTCCAGTCGCGCCTTGTGCACAACAATCCCCCTGTTTACTTGAGCCAATCCCTGTGGGGCAGGAATTCCGAGTAGAGTTTTTCCTCTGCGGAGCCAGGCTCCGGGTGCCAGTTGTAGCGCCAGCGCACTTCCGAAGGCAGCGACATCAGGATCGATTCGGTGCGGCCGCCGCTCTGCAACCCGAACAGGGTGCCGCGGTCGTAGACCAGGTTGAACTCCACATAGCGGCCGCGGCGGTACAGCTGGAAGTCGCGCTCGCGCTCGCCGTATCGGATGTCCTTGCGCTTTTCCAGGATCGGTAGGTAGGCGTCCAGGTAGCTGTCGCCCACCGAGCGCATAAACGCGAAGGCATTGTCGAAGCCGCCCTCGTTGAAGTCGTCGAAGAACAGGCCGCCCACGCCGCGGGCCTCATCCCGGTGCTTGAGATAAAAATACTCGTCGCACCATTTCTTGAAGCGCGGGTAAACAGTATCGCCAAAAGGCGCACAGGCGTTTTTCGCAGTCTGGTGCCAGTGCACCACATCCTCTTCAAAACCGTAATAGGGAGTGAGGTCGTAGCCACCGCCGAACCACCACACCGGTTCCGCGCCGGCTTTTTCCGCCACGAATAAGCGTACATTGGCGTGACTGGTGGGTACGTACGGGTTTCCGGGATGGATCACCAGGGAAACCCCCATGGCCTCGAAGGAGCGGCCGGCCAGCTCCGGCCGCGCCGCCGTGGCGGAGGGCGGCAGTCTGTCACCGTACACATGGGAAAAGTTGACCCCGCCCTTTTCGATGACATTGCCATTTTCCAGCACCCGGGTACGGCCGCCACCGCCGCCCTCCCGGACCCAGGCATCTTCCACAAACGCCTTGCCATCCACCGCCGCCAGCTCTGCACAGATGCGCTCCTGCAGGTCCAGCAGGTAGTCTTTTACGGCCTGTACAGGGATTTCGGTCTTTGCATCGGTCATGGGCAGCTCTTTTATTGCGGGAGAGGGAAGGCCCCAGGGGTTGGACGACGGGCGCGCTCAGCCGGCGCGAACGATACGGCCGCTGATGAGATCACGGATCTCGCTGGGCGCTCTGCGGCCGCCGGTGTCGCCGCCGCCGACAAAATCGAGGCTGTCGCCGAAGTAGCGCAGCACCTGGAACTTGTGCCGCGCGGGTTGGCAGCCGGCCGGGTTGGCGGAGGTGGATACGATAGCACCGCCAAAGGCGCGCGTTAATGCTGCGGTGAAACGGTGGCTGGTGTGGCGCAGGGCGACACTGTGGTGGATACCGGATACCCAGGGCGGCACCTGGTCAAAATGCGGAACCAGCCAGGTCACCGGGCCGGGCCAGGTCTCGTCGATACGCGCACGCTGGTCGCCGGTGAGGTTGTGCAGCAGCGTATCGAAGTGATGCTGGTCGCCGGATACCAGGATCAGGCCCTTTTCCAGAGGCCGGCGTTTCAGCTGGCACAGGCGGGCGACCGCCTCGGGATTGTCGGGATCGCAGGCGAGTCCCCACACCGATTCCGTGGGGTGGGCGATGACCCCCCCGGCAGCCAGTGCGCGCACGGCGCTGGCCAGGGAGAAGCCCGCGCTATGCAGGCTGTGACGGTTGCTTTCTGCCAAGGATTCGGGACTCTTCGGGTCTTGCGGTGCCGCAGTTTTCGCTGCAGCTGCGCTTCTCAGGGAGCGCCGCAATTTAGCGGATAGTACCAGCCTAGACAAGGCTGGGTGGGCCTGCGTTTCTGCTTGGTTGTGTAAACCACACCGCAGGAGCCCGAGCCGCCGGTGGGCGAAACCACCGTATCCCTGGCGGCTGACAGCCGGCGGATTTCGTTTAGTCCACGAGTTGCAGTTGCGCGGCGCCGGCCGGCGTCAGCTGGTAACCGCCGGGCAGCTGCTCCACCAGCCCGGCCAGCTCCAGTTGCAGCAGCAGCGCCATCAGTTCGCCGGTGCCCTCCCCGGTATCCCGGGCCAGCTGCTCCATGCTGCGCGGGTCCCCGCCCAGGGCCTCCATCAGGCGCTGCTGCCGCGGCTCCAGTTGCTGCGCCTGCGGAACCGCGGCCGTGGATGGCTGGGCCAGCAGGCCGCCCAGTTGTTCGACGATATCCACGCTGGTCTCCACCAGCGCCGCGCCGTCCCTGATCATCCGGTGGCAGCCGCGCGCCAGGGGATTGTGGATGGAGCCGGGGATGGCGAACACCTCGCGATTCTGTTCCAGGGCCAGGCGCGCGGTGATCAGGGAGCCGGAGCGCACTGCCGCCTCCACCAGCAGCACGCCCATGGACAGGCCGCTGATAATGCGGTTGCGCCTGGGAAAATTGGCGGCCTCGGCGGCGCTGCCCAGGGGCAGTTCGCTGATCACGGCGCCACCGCTGGCAACGATTTCCTCCGCCAGGGCGACATTGCGCCGCGGGTAGAGTTTGTCCACGCCGCTGCCGAGCACCGCCAGGGTGGCGCCACCGGCCTTGAGGGCGCCGCGGTGGGCGGCGGCGTCCACGCCCAGGGCCAGGCCGGAGGTGATCGCGAAGCCGGCACCGGCCAAGTCAGCGGCGAAGGCGCGGGCGTTGTCCAGGCCGCCGGCACTGGCGCGGCGTGCGCCCACGACGGCGATCTGCGGCAGGTGCAGGGCTTCCGCGGAGCCCCTGACATAGAGAAGGGGCGGCGGGCGGGCTATCTCCGCGAGCAGCGGCGGGTATTTGCCGCCGCCGCACAACAGCAGCTGTACGCCGGCGGCCGCACAGCGTTCGCGCTCCATCCGCGTCCACGCGACCAGTTCGCTCTGCTCGCCGCGACGGGAAAAGTCGCGCCACTGGGCCTGGGCCCGCTCGGGGAGTTTGTTCAGCAGGGTGTCGGGGAGGGATTGCAGCGCCCGAACGGCGCCGCCGAAGTGTTCGATCAGTTGCCAGTAACGGCCCGGGCCCATGCCCTCGAGCCGCAGGAGGGCCAGTGTAGCGGTCAGCGCATCCATGCGGTTTCGATTCTGTTTTTTTGAAATGACAGGCGGGCCAAAACAGACAGACCCGCCGCGGACGTTTATTTACCGGCTACGGGTTGCGCACCAGATCCATGACTTCCAGCGGGCGGTCCGCTTCCAACACCAGGGCCAGGCTCATTTTCTCGAATGTGCGGAAGACCATCATCACGCCGGCGTACTCGTCCGGGAGCTTGACGTTGTCGCGCTCGATATAGTCGCGCACCGTGGCGCCGCGCTTGTAGATGGACAGCACATGGCCCGGCTGCAGGCCCTCGCGCTCGCCGCGGTTGATCACCACCACGTCGTACTTGCCGATCTGGGTTACGCCCTCGTCCACGCCGAGGATGACCCCGTCCACCGGCACCGCCGGCGCGCCCGGCTGGAACAGTGCGGAGACTGCGCGCTCCTCCACCGGCAGCAGGCGGTCCTCCAGACGAATCTCGCGGGCGGTGCGGGTGACTTCCAGGGTGGCGACGGCGAGGTCCTCGCGGCGGTCGGGGTCCAGCTGGAACAGGTCCCCGGAGCCCACATCCAACGCCTGCTGGCCCAGGGTTTCGCCGGTGATGGGGTCGGCGTAGACCGGACCCGGGCGGTAGATACCGTAGGAGGCCAGGGGCACACTGAAGTCGCCGCGGGCGTAGATTTTCTCGCCGGCGCCCATGAGGATGCGCTGGTCGGCACCGGAAATCACATAGGGGGTGCCCTTGAAGGCATCTGGCGCGACGATGCGGGTGCGGGACAGGAAAGCGTTGATCGCATCCAGCGGGATCGCCGGAATCGCCTCACCCACGGGCTCCCGGCGCACCTGCGGGTGCAGCGTATCGCCGGCCGGGGTCAGCCTGTAGGCGCGCGGGCCCCGCTCCAGCTGCAGTTGCGGCTGGCCATCCACATAGACCAGGCGCAGGCGGTCGCCGGGGTAGATGAGGTGCGGGTTCTCCACCTGGGGATTGACCTGCCAGATCTCCGGCCAGTACCAGGGCTGGGCGAGGAACTGGCCGGCGATATCCCACAGGGTGTCGCCTTTCTGCACCACGTAGACATCAGGGTGGTCGGGATTCAGGCGCACTTGGTCCTGAGCCTGGACAACAAAGGTCGCCGCCAGCAATACGGCAACGGCCAGAAGAATTTTTTTCATGGAAGCATTCCTATGCTCTTTATCGCTATAATTCACAGCGCCGGGCCAAGCAGAGGCCGGAGTCGACAGAACATAAGACTCCACACGGCAAATATCGAGCGCGATCATTATGTTATCAGCGCAAGTTCCACGAATACTAGAAGTTTGTCACAGGTGTTATGGCCAAACTTGAAATCCTCGAATTCCCCGATCCGCGCCTGCGCCAGGTCGCAAAACCCGTAGCCGGGGTCACCGACGAGCTGCGCCAGCTGGTGGACGACATGTTCGAGACCATGTACGCGGCCCCGGGTGTCGGCCTGGCCGCGACCCAGGTGAATGTGCACCAGCGCATCGTCGTGCTCGATGTGTCCGAAGACCAGAGCGAGCCGCTGGTGTTTATCAACCCGGAGATCGAGGTGCTGGACGAGGAGATCCACCAGTACGATGAGGGCTGCCTGTCGGTCCCCGGCTTCTACGAGACGGTGGAGCGCCCGCGCAAGGTGCGGGTCAAGGCGCTGGACCGGGAGGGCGAGGCCTTCGCCATCGAGGCCGAGGGCCTGCTGGCGGTATGTATCCAGCACGAGGTGGATCACCTGGACGGCAAGCTGTTCGTGGACTACATCTCCCCCCTCAAGCGCAACCGCATCCGCTCCAAGCTGGAAAAGGCCCACCGCCAGCGCGCCTGACAGCTTCCAGCAACCAGTAAACAGTCCCGCCGCCGGCCATCCCGGCGGCACTTCCACAGCGAATCCATGACCCAGCCACTGAATATCATCTTCGCCGGCACGCCGGACTTTGCCGCCGCGCACCTGCAGGCGCTGCTCGACAGCCCGCACCGCATCATCGCCGTTTATACCCAGCCGGACAGGCCCGCCGGGCGCGGCAAAAAACTGCTCCCCAGCCCGGTGAAGCAGCTGGCGGAAAAACACGCCATTGCCGTTTACCAGCCACAGAGCCTGCGCGATGAAAACGCCCAGGCGGAACTGGCGGCGCTGAAGGCGGACATTATGGTGGTGGTCGCCTACGGCCTGATCCTGCCCCAGGCAGTGCTGGATACGCCGCGCCTCGGCTGCGTCAATGTGCACGCCTCCCTGCTGCCGCGCTGGCGCGGCGCGGCGCCGATTCAGCGCGCCATAGAGGCGGGGGACGCCGAGAGCGGCGTGGCCATCATGCAGATGGAAGCCGGCCTGGATACCGGTCCGGTGCTGGTGGAGAGCCGCTGCGCCATTTCCGCCCGGGACACCGGCGGCAGCCTCCACGACAAGCTGGCGGCACTGGGCGGCCCGGCGCTGCTGGAGGCGCTGCGGTTGCTGGCATCCGGCGAGGCCGAGCCGCAGGTGCAGGACGATTCCCTGGCCAATTACGCCGGCAAGATCAGCAAGGAGGAGGCACGCATCGACTGGGCCCACCCCGCCGAGGCGCTGGAAAGGCAGATCCGCGCCTTCAATCCCTTTCCGGTCTGCTGGACCAGCTATACGGACAGCAAAGGCGAACAGCGGCTGCGTATCCACAGCGCGCAGCTGGAGCGCGGCTGCCACGGCGACGCGCCCGGCACCATTCTTGCCGCCGACAGCGAGGGCATTCTCGTCGCCTGCGGCCGCGAGGCGCTACGCCTGCAACTGCTGCAGCTGCCGGGCAAGAAGGCGTTGCCGGCGGCGGAAATACTGAAGGGCCACCGGGCGCTATTCGCGCCCGGCGTGCGGCTGGGGCAATAAATAATGAGCACAGATGTCCGCGCGGAAGCGGCCAAAGTCCTCGCATCCCTGCTCCGGGGCCAGGGTTCCCTGGCGCGACTGTTGCCACAGGTACAGGGGAAGGTGGAAGAGCGCGACCGCGCGCTGCTGAGAGAGCTCTGCTATGGCGGCGCGCGCACGGCGCCGCGATTGCAACTGCTGGCCGGCAAGCTGCTGCGCAAGCCGCCGGCGGATATCGAAGTGGAGGCGCTGATACTGCTCGGCCTCTACCAGCTGGAATATACCCGCATTCCCGACCACGCCGCTATTTCCGCGACCGTGAATGCGGCCCGCACCTTGAAGCTGGATCGCGCCACCGGGGTGATCAACGGAGTGCTGCGCAATGCCCAGCGCAGTCGCGAACCGCTGCAGCGCAAGCTGTCCGGCAACCCGCAGTTCAGTTCCATGCATCCGACCTGGCTGCAAAGGCGCATCAAGGCCGCCTGGCCCGAGCGCGCCGCCGAAATCTTCCGCGCCAATAACACCAACCCGCCGATGACACTGCGCATCAACAGCGCCAAGACTTCGCGCGGCGACTATCTGCAACAACTGCACGCGGCGGACATCGCCGCCAGGCCATGCGCCATTTCCCCGGTCGGCGTCACCCTGGACGAGGCGCGTGCGGTCGCCGAACTGCCCGGCTTCGCCGAGGGGCTGGTCAGTGTGCAGGACGAGTCGGCGCAGCTGGCGGCGCTGCTGCTGGCGCCGCGCGATGGGGAAAGGGTGCTGGACGCCTGCGCCGCCCCCGGCGGCAAGAGCTGCCACCTGTTGGAACAGCAGCCGTCGATCCGGCTGAGCGCGCTGGATATAGAGGAAGAGCGCCTGGACCGCGTGGCGGAAAACCTCGAGCGGATCGGCGGCGAGGCCGAGTTGATCTGCGCCGACGCCGCCGAACCCGGCGCCTGGTGGGACGGCCAGCCCTTCGACCGCATACTGCTGGACGCCCCCTGCTCCGCCACCGGCGTGATCCGCCGCAACCCAGATATCAAGCTGCTGCGACGCGAGGAGGATATCGCCGGGCTGGCCGGATTGCAGGATAAGATCCTGCGCGCCATGTGGCCGCTGCTCAAGCCCGGCGGCTCCCTGCTCTACGCCACCTGCTCGATACTGCCGGCGGAGAACGCCGAGCCGGTAGCGCGCTTCGTTGCGGATACCGGGGATGCGAGCGACAATACCCCGCAACTGCTGAATGGCGCGCCTTGGGGCCAACCCCAGGCGGTGGGTATGCAGCTGTTTCCACAGCCCGAGGGTGGCGACGGTTTCTACTACGCTCTGCTGACCAAAGCCGAATAAGAGCGGCTAGCTGCCGCGAATTTCTACTATATCTATGAAAATTGTCATTCTCGGCGCCGGCCAAGTGGGCGGGTCGCTGGCCGAAAACCTGGCCTCTGAACGCAACGATATTGTGCTGGTCGACAGCGACGAGAAAACCCTGCGGGAGCTGCGCGACCGCCTCGATATCGGCATCGTCGTCGGCCACGCGTCCCACCCGACGGTACTGCTGGACGCCGGCATCGAGGACGCCGATATCCTGGTGGCGGTGACCAACAACGACGAAACCAATATGGTGGCCTGCCAGATAGCCCACTCGCTGTTCCGCGTGCCCACCAAGATCGCCCGCGTGCGCACCGGCGCCTATCTGCAATATCCGCAGCTGTTCGACACCCAGGCCATTCCCATCGACGTGCTGATCAGCCCTGAGCAGTTGGTGTCGGAGTATGTCGCGCGCCTGATCGAGCACCCCGGCGCGCTGCAGGTGCTGGATTTCGCCGACGGCCGCGTGCAGCTGGTGGCGGTGCGCGCGGTACAAGGCGGCCCCCTGGTGGGCAACCAGCTGAGTTTCCTGCGCGAGCATATGCCCAGGGTGGATACCCGCGTGGCCGCCATCTACCGCCGCAACAGCCCGATTATTCCCCAGGGAGACACGGTGATCGAGGCCGGGGACGAGGTCTTCTTTATCGCCGCGCGCACCGATATCCGCGCGGTGATGAGCGAACTGCGCCGCCTCGAGCACGGCTACAAGCGCATCACCATCGCCGGCGGCGGCAATATCGGCCTGCGCCTGGCGCACAAGCTGGAGAACCGCTACTCGGTGAAGATCATCGAGCAGAGCCATGAGCGCTGTGTCTTCCTGTCCGAGCAACTTACCCACAGTATCGTCCTGCACGGCAGCGCCTCGGACCAGGACCTGCTGCTGGAAGAGAGCATCGAGGACACCGATGTGTTCCTCGCCGTGACCAACGACGACGAGGCCAACATCATGTCCTCGTTGCTGGCCAAGCGCCTGGGCGCGCGCAAGGTGATGACCCTGATCAACAACCGCGCCTATGTGGACCTGGTGCAGGGGGGGGATATCGATATCGCCATATCGCCACAGCAGAACACCATCGGCACCCTGCTGACCTATGTGCGCCGCGGCGACATGGTCAATGTACACTCATTGCGCCGCGGCGCCGCCGAGGCCATCGAGGTGATCGCCCACGGCGACAGCCGTACCTCCAAGGTGGTGGGCAAAAGAATCGAGGACATCGATCTGCCGGAGGGCGCCGCCATCGGCGCCATAGTGCGCGAGACGGATAACGGCAGCGAGGTGTTGATCGCCCACGACGACGTGGTGGTGCAGACGAACGACCATGTCATCGTCTTCCTGGTGGACCGACGCCAGACGCGCCATGTGGAACAACTGTTCCAAGTGGGATTCAGTTTCTTTTAAACCGATAAATGCACTCCGTAGGAGCGGCGGGGCGGCCATCCGCACATGGCCGCGATCGGACTCGCCGCTCTTCACGGACACTGATCGCGGCCATGGGCCGCTCCTACAGAGAACTTTGAAAGCAGATAACGGGCTGAAATGCGAATAGCGGTCATTGCGCGAATTTTCGGGATACTCCTGACGGTGTTCAGCCTGACTCTGCTGCCGCCGATCGGCGTGTCCCTGTGGTACGAAGACGGCAGCCACACCGCTTTCAGCGCCGCCTTTGTGATCACCCTGGTCGCCGGCCTCTTTATGTGGCTGCCGGTACACGACCTGCGCCAGGAGCTGCGCACCCGCGACGGCTTCGTGGTGACCTCGCTATTCTGGCTGATACTGGGCAGCTTTGGCGCCCTGCCGCTGATCATCAGCCCACAGCCGGCGCTCAGTGTCACCGATTCAATCTTCGAATCCGTCTCCGGACTGACCACCACCGGCGCCACCACCATCACCGGTCTCGACAGCCTGCCACCGGCCATCCTCTACTACCGCCAGCAGCTGCAGTGGTTCGGCGGCATCGGCGTGATCGTGATCGCCCTGGCGATTCTGCCCATGCTGGGTATCGGCGGCATGCAGCTGTACAAGGCGGAGATTCCCGGACCGGTGAAAGACACCAAACTGACACCGCGCATCGCCGAGACGGCGCGGGCACTGATGGTGATCTACATCATTCTGACCATTGCATGCACCCTGGGTTACTGGTGGGCGGGCATGACGGCGTTCGACGCGGTGGGTCACGCCTTCTCCACCGTGGCCAACGGCGGCTTTTCCACCCACGACGCCAGCATGGGTTTTTACGCCAACAACCATGCGATCATGCTGGTCTGCATCTTTTTCATGCTCGCTGCGGGCATCAACTTCGGCCTGCATTTCTTCGCCTTCCGCAACCGCAGCCTGCGTCACTACTGGCAAGATTCCGAGTTCCGCTTCTATGTCATCATGTCCCTCTGCTTCGCGCTGCTGATCAGCTGCTATCTCTGGTACCTGGGCATATTCACCCCCGGCGGCAGCTTCCTGCACGGCTTCTTCCAGGTGGTGTCCATCGGCACCACCGCCGGTTTTACCTCGGAAAACTTCTCCGCCTGGCCGGCCTTCCTGCCCTATGTGTTACTGCTGATTGGCATTATGGGCGCCTGCGCCGGCTCCACCTCCGGCGGCATCAAGGCGGTGCGGGTGATGCTGATCATGAAATCCGGCCTGCGCGAGCTGAACCGGCTGGTGCACGCCAACGCGGTGGTGCCGATCAAGGTCAACCGCAAGATAGTGCCGGAGCGGGTCACCGATGCGGTATGGGGATTCTTCGCCGTCTATATCCTGTCCTTTTTCGTGCTCACGGTAATCGTCATGGCCACAGGGGAAAGCTTTGATACTTCTTTCTCCACTGTTGCTTCCTGCCTCAGCAATATAGGCCCCGGCCTCGGCGAAGCCGCCGCCCACTACGGCGCGGTCAACGAAGTGGCCAAGTGGTTCCTGATCCTGGCAATGCTGATGGGGCGCCTGGAGATCTTCACCCTGCTGGTACTGCTCACCCCGGCGTTCTGGCGCCACTGACCTGCCGTCTATCGCAAGCGGTACGCTCGTGCGATGGTAAAACCTGTAGGTTTCTGCCACAGTAACGGGCTACAGGAAGTAGCCAGAATATAAGAAACAGGTGGTATGAGCAGAAATACCAGTGAGCTGCTCGGTCAATTGAAAATTGACCGCGACGCGGCTCCCGAATCGAATTCCCCCTTGAAGCAACCCCTGATCGCCGCGGCCATCGGCGCTGTCGGCGGCCTGCTGGTGAGCGCTTTTGCCCTCTCCCTGTTCGCCGGCGATGAACCGACACCACAAGCTGTTCCCACGGCCGTTGCGCAACCCCCCAGCACAACCAAAATCCCGCCGGCGACAGTCGGCGAACGGGAGACTGTGCTCAACGCCTCCGGCTATATCACCGCGCGCCGCATGGCCACGGTGTCGGCGGAAGTCATGGGGCTGATCACCAGCGTGAATGTCGAAGAGGGCATGCGGGTTGACGAGGGACAAGTACTGGCGCGCCTGGACGATGCCAAGGCGAAGGTCAACCTGGATTTCGCCCGCGCCCAGGTCAAGGTGCTGCAGGCCAGGATGGCGAGCATCGAGGCCAACCTGCAGGAGGCGCGGCGCCAGCGGGTGCGCTTCGCCGGCCTGATGGACAGGAACTATTCCAGCCGTGCCCAGCTCACCCAGAGCGAGGCCACCGTGGAGAGCCTGCAGGCGGAACTGGCCAGTGCCGGTGCGGATATCGAGGTAGCAAAACTGGAAGTTCAGCGGCAGCGGGAGCGGTTGCAGGATCACACGATACGCGCGCCCTTCGCCGGTGTGGTCACGCAGAAAAACGCCCAGCCCGGCGAAATCGTCGCCCCCAGTTCCGCCGGCGGCGGCTTTACCCGCACCGGTATCTGTACCATCGTCGACATGGATTCACTGGAAATCCAGGTGGACGTCAACGAGGCCTTTATCGGCCGCATATCGCCGGGACAAAAGGTAAACGCCAACCTGGACGCCTACCCGGACTGGGATATCCCGGCGACAGTGGTGGCGATCATTCCCGCCGCCGACCGCGCCAAGGCCACAGTGCGAGTGCGTATCGGCATCGACGAAAGGGATGCGCGCATACTGCCGGATATGGGGATCAAAGTAGGCTTCCTGGCAGATACGGAGTAGTCATTGTGGGTGCCCTCCCCGCGGGCGGTCCATGGCAATCGCCCGCAGGGCGGGCTCCCACAAAAACAATTTCAATTAATAATAGAGGGATTTGACGATGTCGCAGGACGTACTGTTTCAGTTAAATGGGGTCAACAAGAGTTTCGTCAAAGGTAAGGAAGAAATCTCCATTTTTAACGATCTCAACCTGACCATCGATCGCGGCGATTTCGTCGCCATCATGGGCCCCTCCGGTTCCGGCAAGACCACCCTGCTGAATATGCTCGGCGGCGTGGACCAGCCCAGCGGCGGTGAGATCTGGTTCGACGGATCGCGGATGGACAACCTGAACGAGAGCGCCCTGACCCGCTGGCGCGCGCACAATATCGGTTTCATCTTCCAGTTCTACAACCTGATGCCGATGCTGAACGCTGCGCGCAATGTAGAACTGCCTCTGCTGCTGACCAAACTGTCCAAGGCCCAACGCAAAAAGAACGTGGAGACGGCGCTGGCGCTGGTGGGCCTTTCCGACCGCGCCCGGCATATGCCCAGCGAGATGTCCGGCGGACAGCAGCAGCGGGTGGCCATCGCCCGCGCCGTCGTCTCGGATCCAAAACTGATCCTGTGTGACGAACCCACCGGCGACCTGGACCGCGTTACCGCCGATGAAATCCTGGAGATGCTGCAGTTGCTCAACCGCGACCACGGCAAGACCATCGTCATGGTTACCCACGACCCGTCCGCGGCCAAGTACGCCAACCGCACACTGCATCTGGACAAGGGCAAATTCGTGCAGAGGGAGCTGGTGGCATGAACGATCTCTACTTGATCTACAAAAACATGACGAGAAAGCCGCTCAGGCTTTTTCTCACCTGTTTTGCCATTTTTATCGCCTTCCTGATCTACGGTGCCGTCACCACCCTGAAAAGCGCGCTGGACGCCGGCATCGACCTGGCCGCGGACAACCGCCTGGTCGTGGTCAACAAGATCAACTTCACCCAGCCGCTGCCGATTGCCTACGCGCAGAAGGTGGCGGTGGTGGACGGCGTGGAGCATGTCTCCTACGCCAACTGGTTCGGCGGCTACTATCAGGAGGCGCGCAACCAGGTAGTGGCCATGGCAGTGGAGCCGGAGAGTTGGCTGCAGGTGTACGAGCGGGAGATCGTGTTGCCGCCGGAGCAACGCGCCGCCTGGCTGGTCAACCGCCAGGGCGTGGTCGTCGGCGAGAACCTGGCGCAGCGCCTGGGCTGGAAGATCGGCGACCGGGTGCCGGTCTCCTCCAGTATTTTTTCCCATAAGGACGGCGGCCACACCTGGGACTTCGTGGTGGAAGGTATTTTTACCGGCAGCGATCCGCAGCACGACACCAACAGCATGTACCTTCACTTCAAGTACTTTATGGAGACCCAGAGCTTCGGTGGCGAGTGGATCGGCTGGATCACCCTCACCACTGCGGACGCGGCGCAGAACCAGCGCATCGCCGACGAAATCGACAGCGGCTTCGCCAATTCCCAGGCGGAAACGGATACCAGCACCGAAGAGGCCTTCAGCAAGGCGTTTATCGAACAGATCGGCAATATTGGCCTGATCATCTTCGGCGTGGTGTTCATGGCTTTCTTCACCATACTGATCCTGGTCGGCAACACCATGGCCCTGGCGATACGCGAGCGCACCGGCGAAATCGCGGTACTGAAAACCCTGGGCTTCGCCGCCACACGCATTTTCAAAATGGTGCTGGCGGAATCCCTGCTGATCGCCCTGATCGGCGGCCTCGCCGGCCTGGGCGCCGCCTGGCTGGTCATCGAGGGCGCCAAGGGCACCATGGCCCAGTTCCTGCCCAGCCTGGTGCTGGATTCCGGCATAGCCCTGCAGGCGCTGCTGTTTATGCTGCTGCTGGGGCTGGTCACCGGGCTGCTGCCGGCGTTCAATGCGCTGCGCCTGAATATCGTCACTGCTTTCAATCGAGGGTGAGCCAATGGGATCGCTTATTTCGCAAGTCGCCGCGGTTACGGTGATGAATATCCGCAGTCTTCCCCGCCGCCTGTGGATGTCTCTGGCCATGGTACTGGCCAGTGCCGTGGTGGTGGCCATACTGCTCGCTTTCCTGGCCATGGCCAGGGGGTTCGAGGTCACCATGAGTGGCGCCGGTTCAGACGCCGTGGCGCTGATGATGCGCGAGGGTTCCCAGGCGGAGCTGAACAGCGTGATCGGCCGCGACCAGGTCAACCTGGTGGAGGAGGCGCCCGGCATTGCGCGGGACGCCGAGGGTCCGCTGGTGTCCCCCGAGCTCTACGTGATCGTCGACGGCATCAAGAAAGGCACCGGCGGCAAGGCCAATATCCCCCTGCGCGGTCTGGGCGAGCGCGGCATGGCCATGCGCGGCAATATGCAGTTGCTGGAGGGCCGCATGTTCACCCCCGGTACCAATGAGATGATCGCAGGCGCCGGAATCCTGCGCGAGTTCGACGGCTTCCAGCTCGGCAACGAGATACACTTCGGGAAAAATGTGTGGAGGGTGGTGGGCGTGTTCTCCACCGGCGGCAATGTGTTCGAAAGCGAGTTGTGGGCGGACGCCAAGATCATCCAGAGCCACTACAACCGCGGCAGCAGTTACCAGACCATTCGCGCGCAACTGGAAAATCCCGGCGACCTGGAGCCGCTCAAGGCCTATATCGACAGCGAACCCCAGCTCAACCTGGAGCTCAAGACCGAGGCCGACTACTTCGCCGAACAGGGCAAGCAGCTGCAGTACATGGCCATATTCGGCCGCGTCATCAGCTTTATCATGGCCCTGGGCGCTTTAGCGGGAGCGCTGAACACCATGTACACCTCGGTGGCGGACAGGGCCAGGGAAATCGCCACCCTGCGCACGCTGGGTTTCAGCAACTTCTCCGCTTTCTGCGGCACCATCGCCGAAGCGCTGGTATTGGCCGCCGCCGGTGGCCTGCTCGGCGCCCTGGCCGCCTTCATCTTCTTCGACGGCATCAACGCCTCCACCCTGGGGGGCAGCTTTACCCAGGTGGTATTCAGCTTCGAGATGTCGCCGGACCTGTTTGCCCAGGGCGCGGCGCTGGCGCTCGCGATCGGCTTCGTCAGCGGCTTCTTTCCCGCCTGGCGCGCGGCGCGGCTGCCGGTGATCGTCGCCTTCCGCAACGGGGCCTGAGCGACTGCCCCCTTCTCCCCGCTGGGGAGAGGGGGGAAAGGGACATGGGTAAACAGCTTGTCCTCTTCGAACTTGCCATCAACGATACCTGTCCATCCGGTCACCGTTGCGCATTGCGAGTCACTATATCAATTGATAATCTTAAAAATATCAATTGATGCATTTGATCCGCCTGCCCTATGAAGACCTTCATCCCCGCGCAAACAGCACCGGACAATTTCTGGAACTCCCTCGGTCTGCCGCCGCCCGGAAGCGAGGCGCTGTTCGAAGAGTTACACGCCGGCCTGCACTACCGGGTTTTTCAGCGCCTTAATGACGCACTGTCCATGGACCAGAGCAAGATGGCCAAGGTGGTCGACATCAAGCCGGCCACGCTGAACCGGCGCAAGGGGTCCCGCTTTACCCGCGAAGAGAGCGACCGTTTGTATCGCCTGTTGGAGGTCGTGAAAGCCGCAAAGGACCTGTTCGAGGGTGACCTCGGCGCAGCCACCGCCTGGCTTTGCAAGCCGGTGCGCGGCCTGGGCGATCGGCGCCCTATCGACATGGTGATTACCACCGCCGAAACTCAGGCTGTGCTGGACCTGATCGGACGCCTCGAGTACGGGATCGTCTCTTGAATGAGATACCCGCCTATCGCCTGGTCAAATCCAAATGGAAGGACAACCCCTTCGACGGCGAGGGGGCCCGCCGCTTTGGCGGACGCTGGAACAGCCACGGAAAGTCCTGCATTTACGCCGCGGGTTCGGTGAGCCTGGCGATTCTGGAGATCATGGTGCACCTTGAAGATCACCGCCTGCTGGCAAGCTATATCCTTTTTGAATTGCGCTTGCCTGAGTCCGCTGTAGCGGCTCTTGCTCAGGACCAGCTCCCCCAGGACTGGGATGCGCCGCTAGCTGGCACCACAACCGCGCAGATAGGGGACCAGTGGCTGAGCCGGAGGGAAGACCTGGCACTGGCAGTACCGAGCGCGGTGGTGCCCATGGAAAATAACTTCATCATCAACCCTGAACACCCGGCCTTCGGCGATTTGGTCAAGCGGGCGAAAGCCATTCCCTTCACTGTCGACCCGAGGCTTGTTTGACGAGACGCGGCGATCAGGTCTTTTTATAAATCCTGTTCCTGCCTTCCGGCTGCTTCCTGAAGCGCTTGTACTCCCACTGGTATTGCGCCGGCGCTTCGGCGATACAGGCCTCGACACCGCGGTTCATCGCCGCCAGGGATACCTTCTGTTCCTCGCTGTAGATCGCCTGCTCGGCGGGCAGGAACAGCAGCTCGAATCCCCCCTCCACGCGCATGCCGAAACCGAACACGCAGCGACAGCCGGTGCGTTGCAGCAGGTTGTGGGCCAGGGTCATGGTCAGCGCCGGCTTGCCGAAGAAGGGCGCGAAGTCACCGCCCATATCCGGCTCCTGGTCCGGCAGCACCATAACGATATTGCCGGCTTTCAGCGCCTTCAGCAGAGAGCGCACGCCGTGCACGTTGGTCGGCACCATATTCACGCCGGTGACCTCACGGCCCTTGCGAATGATCGGGTCCAGGGCGGCGATCTTCGGCGGCGCGTAGAGGGCGGTGGAAGGACCCAGGGTGGCCAGGTACATGCCGAAGATCTCCCAGTTGCCGGTGTGCGGCATCAGCACCAGCACGCCGCGGCCCTCCTCTACGCCTTCGCACAGCAGTTGCTGGTTGCGCACCCGCACTATCTGGTCCTCGCTGCGGCTCCAGGGCTGGTGCCAGAGGGTGGCCACCTCGCAGCCGGTCATGACCGTGTGCACCACACTCTCCCGCGCCAGCTTCTCGCGCCGGGCCGGGTCCATGGCCGGGTAGCAGAGTTGTAGGTTGATGCGGCTGATACGCAGGCTGTCGCCGCGGCTCAACACCGCGATATGGCCGAACAGCCAACCGAGACGGCGCGACCAGCGCAGCGGCAGCTTGCCCACCAGTTTCAGTGCGGTGACCGCCAGGCGACCTTTGATATCCAATGCGACTACTTCCCAATCCAGATTCGAGTGCGGCAGGCCTCAGTATGGCCGCTCATTCCCGCCTCAGCGGCCGCGGCGCCTTTAGTGCGCCACCCGCTGCCGCTATAATTGCGTCCCTTTGCCCCCAGTCAGCCAAACACATGCACTTACTGATCCGGAGATAGCGGTGTCCCAGCCACAACAACAGCAATACGACCTCAGCACCTTCCAGGGCCTGATCTTTGCCCTGCAGGACTACTGGGCGCGCCAAGGGTGCGTCATTCTACAGCCTCTGGATATGGAAGTGGGCGCCGGCACCTTTCACCCAGCCACCTTCCTGCGCGCCGTGGGCCCCGAGACCTGGAACGCAGCCTATGTGCAACCCTGCCGCCGCCCCACCGACGGCCGCTACGGCGAGAACCCCAACCGCCTGCAGCACTACTACCAATACCAGGTGGTGATGAAGCCGTCCCCGGACAATATCCAGGAACTGTACCTGGACGGCCTGCGCGCCATGGGCGTGGACCCGGCGGTGCACGACATCCGCTTCGTCGAGGACAACTGGGAGTCCCCGACCCTGGGCGCCTGGGGCCTGGGCTGGGAGGTGTGGCTGAACGGCATGGAAGTGACCCAGTTCACCTACTTCCAGCAGGTGGGGGGCCTGGAGTGCTACCCGGTCACCGGCGAGATCACCTACGGCCTGGAGCGCATCGCCATGTACCTGCAGGGCGTAGAGTCCATCTACGACCTGGTGTGGACCCGCAACCCGGACGGCACCCCAGTCACCTACGGCGACGTCTTCCACCAGAACGAGGTGGAGATGTCCCACTACAACTTCGAGCGCGCGGACGTGGAATTCCTGTTCGCCACCTTCGACCACTGCGAGCGCGAGAGCGGGCGTCTGATCGAACTGGGCCTGCCGTTGCCCGCCTACGAGCAGGTGATGAAGGCCTCCCACGCCTTCAACCTGCTGGACGCCCGCCACGCTATCTCGGTCACCGAGCGCCAGCGCTACATCCTGCGGGTGCGCACACTGGCCCGTTCGGTGGCCAAGGCCTACTACGATGCGCGCCGCGCCCTCGGCTTCCCGCTGGCGGCGGAGGACCTTCGCAAAGAGATACTGGCGGAAGAAGTCGCACCCTCAGCCGAACAACAGGAGAAGCAGTAATGGCGCAGGATTTTCTGGTAGAGCTGGGCACCGAAGAGCTGCCGCCGAAAGCGCTGCACAAGCTGATGGACGCCTTCGCCGACGGCATAGCCCAGGGCCTGAAGGCCGCCGAGCTGGAATTCGGCGAGATTAAAGCCTACGCGGCGCCGCGGCGCCTGGCAGTGGCGGTTGACCGCCTGGCCGAGAAGCAGCGGGACAAGCAGATTGAAAAGCTGGGCCCGGCCGTGGCCGCGGCTTTCGACAAGGAAGGCAAGCCCAGCAAGGCCGCCGAGGGCTTCGCGCGCAGCAACGGCGTCACCTTCGACCAACTGAAGCGCGTCGACACCGACAAGGGCGAACGCCTGGCCTTCGTCAGCGAGCAGAAGGGCGCCGCCACCGAATCCCTGCTCACCGACATCGTCGAAAATGCCCTGGCCCAGCTGCCCATCCCCAAGCGCATGCGCTGGGGCGCGCGCCGCGAGGAGTTCGTGCGCCCGGTGCATTGGCTGCTGATGCTGTTCGGCAACAAAGTCGTCGACGGCGAGGTACTGGGCCTGAAGGCCGGCAGTAGCAGCCGCGGCCACCGCTTCCACTGCAACCGGGAACTCGAGATTCACTCGGCCAACGACTATGTGCAGCAGCTGCGCGACCCCGGCTACGTAATCGCCGATTTCGCCGAGCGCCGCGAGATCATTCGCGAACAGGTGATGGCCGAGGCGAACAACGTCAACGGCGAGGCGGTGATAGACCCGGACCTGCTCGACGAGGTGACCGCGCTGGTGGAGTGGCCGGTGGCCCTGACCGGCCGCTTCGAGGAGCGTTTCCTGGCCGTGCCGGCGGAGGCGCTGGTCTCCTCCATGAAGGAACACCAGAAGTATTTCCACGTGGTGGACCAGGACGGCCAACTGCTGCCCTTCTTTATTACCGTGTCCAACATCGAGAGCCAGGACGCCGCCCAGGTGATCCATGGCAACGAGCGGGTGATACGCCCGCGCCTCGCCGACGCGGCCTTCTTCTTCGAAACCGACAAGAAGACCAGCCTGGAATCCCGCCGCGAGAAGCTCCGGCAGGTCGTCTTCCAGCAGCACCTGGGCAGCGTCTACGACAAGACCGAGCGCCTCGCGGTACTGGCGGCAAAGATCGCCGACAGGATAGAGGCCAATCCCGAGTGGGCTTCCCGAGCCGCGCGCCTGTGCAAATCCGACCTGGTCACCGAGATAGTGTTCGAGTTCCCGGACCTGCAGGGCATCGCCGGCTACTACTATGCGGAGAATGACGGCGAGCCCCTGGACGTGGCCAAGGCCATGTACGAGCAGTACATGCCCAAGTTCGCCGGCGACGAGCTGCCGCAGAGCGAGACTGGCACCGTCATCGCCCTGGCGGACCGCCTCGATACCCTGGTGGGCATCTTCGGCATAGGCCAGCCGCCCAGCGGCTCCCGCGATCCCTTCGCGCTGCGTCGCGCCAGCCTCGGCGTCATCCGCCTGCTGGTGGAGAAGAAACTGGACCTGGACCTGCGCGAACTGCTGGAACTCGCCCGCGACAACTTCCCGCGCACCGCCTTGGGCGAGTACAACACCCTGGTCGAGCAGACGCTTCACTATATCCTGGAGCGCTTCCGCGCCCGCTACGAGGATCAGGGCATAGCCACCGAGGTCTTCATGTCCGTGGCCGCGCGCAAACTGTCGCGGCCGCTGGATATCGATAACCGGGTACACGCGGTGCACGCCTTCAGCCAACTGCCGGAGGCCGCGGCCCTGGCCGCGGCCAACAAGCGGGTGTCGAATATCCTCGCCAAGCTCGAGGGTCCGGTGCCCGGCAAAGTGGACGAGAGCCTTCTGGAAGAGGACGCGGAGAAGGCCCTCTACGCGGCCGTACAGGTGGCGCGCACCGAGGTGGAACCCCTGTATAAAGAGGCGATGTTCGCCGAGGGACTGGCCGGCCTCGCCGGCCTGCGCGAAACCGTCGACAACTTCTTCGACCATGTCATGGTCATGACCGACGACGAGAAACTGCGCGACAACCGCCTGGCGCTGCTGGCGCAGCTGCGTGCGCTCTTCCTCGAGGTGGCGGATATTTCCCTACTCGTACCCACCAAGTAAAGTCACTAGCGCTGTAGGAGCCTGCCTGCAGGCTCCTACGGGCAGTGACCGGATGCAGAAACACCATGGCAATCATCGTCCTCGACCGCGACGGAGTCATCAACCAGCAGACAGGGGAACATATCACCCGCGTCGACGAATGGACCCCCATTCCCGGCAGCATCGAAGCCATGGTGCGACTGAGCCAGGCCGGCTACCAGTTGGCAATCGCCACCAACCAGGACGGCCTCGCCCTGGGACTCTTCGATCTCGACGACCTCGAAGCCATACACGCAAGGCTGCGGGCACTGGTAGAGGACGCCGGCGGCGAAGTCGCCGGCATCTTCTACTGCCCCCACAGCGACGAAGACCACTGCCGCTGCCGCAAACCAAAAACCGGGTTGCTCGACGCCATAGAGGCGGAATTCGACACCAGCCTGCACGGCAGTTACATGGTCGGAGACAGGCTGAAGGATCTGCAGGTGGCACAGGCGAAGGGCTGCAAACCGGTGCTGGTGAAAACCGGCCTGGGCCAGCAGACGTTGCGCGCCCTGCTGGACGATCCCGATCCGCAGCTGGCCGATACCACGGTGTTTGACGACCTGGCGCAGTTTGCGGATTTCCTCCTGCAGCGTAACTGCTCACCCACGTCCGATAAGAACGCTAACGGCGGATGCGAAGGCCCCGATGCCGGGGGCCGTCTGTGAAACGATTGCCGATGAGGCTGTTGAGCAGGCGGCCACCGGCAGCGGGGCCGCCAAATGGGGTGAGTAGTTACCCTGCAACAATCCTGAAACGAGAAATCGCGCGGCTATTTCAGCGGCAGAAAAATATCCGTAATCGCCTCCGACTCCGGCACATCGGGAAAAAATTTCACGCGCTGGAAATAGATCGGAAAATCCCGCAGTGCCTCTCCGCTGCGGGGCAGCCACTCCGAGTAGAGATATTTCACCACTTCGCCGAGCCCGTCATCGGAACCGGTATGCCGCAGCAGTGCGCAACGTCCGGCGGGAATTATTTTATTGACCACGCCACAGGCATTTTCCCCCACCTCCCTATCCGTCGCCGCACAGATATCCAGGCGATATTCGTCGGCAGCAACCTGCTCCGGATCGTCGTAAACAATGTTGAACGTCGCACTGACTGAGGGAGAAAGCTTCTGCTGCTTGCGCCACTCGATAAACTTTCGCACCGTATTGCCGATCTTTCGCGGATCGCCACGGTGTTCCAACACGGCAATTTTCGTTGCCGCAAACTCCACGATCTCAACCTGTTTCTGCCTTAGCTCGGAATTCACTTGGTCGCTCCTCAATACATTCAATAACGGATGTTGTGAGTTCCAGTTGCTCCAGTGTGGTCTTTTCCTGAACTCCGACGGCGACTGGCCAGCGCATTTGCGGAAAGCCCGCGCGAATGACTCCGGCCCTTCGTAGCCACAGGTCAGGGCAATTTCCATTACCGGTATATCCAGGCGAAAGGCGAGCAGGTAGGCCGCCCGCTTCAGTCGACACAACTGAATATAGGCGTGCGGGCCTATGCCAAACAGCGCCGAAAATTGCCGCTGGAAATGGAATTTCGAAAAGGCAGCGACTCCGCATAGTTGCTCCAGGCTCAGTTTCCGATCCAGGTTCGCATCGATATGGGCAAGCACCCTGCGAAACCTTTCCCGGTAAAGCTCCGACTCCAACGCTGTCAAAATCAACCTCCCCACAACATTGCCAAGATTAGTGCACCGGAATCGGACAAACCTGATCGATATTGCTCAATCGGCCCGCACACCGCACCGTTCCCTCAAACGGTGCCCCACACGGACAATCGCCTCGATCGCGGGCTTGAGCTCCGCGCCGAGTTCGGAGAGGCGATACTCCACACTGGGCGGCGAAGTGGGCATCACCTGGCGGATCACCACGCCGCGGGACTCCAACTGCTTGAGACGCGTGGTCAGCATCTTGGCGGAAATGCCGTGGATATCGTCTTTCAGTTCACTGAAACGCCGCGGGCGCTGGCTCAGGTACCAGATGATATTCGGCGTCCAGGCGCCGCCGATCACTTTCATACACTCGCCGATGGGACAGGCCGGCGGCGCCCCTACGGGATTTTTTCTTCGCGGCAACATGGTCTTTCCTGTTCGCTGGTTTGAGGCACGGGTTCGACTTACCGGAAGTTCACCAGGTTACCCGCCGGTAACCGCCTATTTTAGTTACCAGGTTTCCGCAAGTATACTTTGGTAACCAACATGGATAGACTCACGCGCAAATTCAATCGCGAAGGGCGTCGACAGGCACGGGGGAAAACCCTCCCGTCACCGGCCGGCGTACTGGGTGCTCGTTACCATGGCCGCGGGACGGGTCGCCGGCCCGTCGCGCCACCGCTGATTGCCGAGCGCTCTACTGATACAGCTTCCCACCCAAGGAAACACCCATAAGGAGTAAAAGCCATGTACAAGCTCTACTACATCCCCGGCGTCTGTTCCCGCGCCATACATGCCCTGCTCAACGAACTGGAGCAGCCCGTCGAACTGATTCCGCGGGATTCGGTGGCCGATTTCCGCCAGATCAATCCCACCAATCAGGTACCGGTACTGGTGGACGGCGACCTGGTGCTGCGCGAGGGCAGCGCCATTGTGCTGCACCTGCTGGAGAAACACGGCAGCCCGATACTGTCGGGCGATCCCAAACAGCGGGCCGAATTTTACCAATGGCTGCTGTTTGCCAATGCAACCCTGCACCCGGCCTACAGCCTGCTGTTTTTCGGCGCCAAGGCACTGGAAAGCGACGCGGCAAAGAAAGAGGTGTTGGCCAAGGGGGCCGTGCGGCTGTCCGCCCTCTGGGGCATCGTCGAGGAGCGGTTGCGGGACCGGCCCTTTATCTGCGGGGAGAGTCTCACCGCCGTGGATATGATGCTGGCGGTCTACTCCGGCTGGGGTCGGTATTTTCCGCTGGAGATTGAAATGGGCGACAGGACCCGCAGCATGATCGAGCGGGTGCAAGCGCACCCCGCCTTCGCGCTGGCCGTCGAGCGGGAGCAGGAGGCCGCGGTCGCCTGACCGCAGTGATTTTGGAGGAGCAGCACCAGCTCCTCCATTTCATCCACTGGATCTCACTAGCACATCAAAGAGAATCATTATCACGCCAACCGATTGAATTGTGCGCCCCATTCCTTTAAAAGCGAGTTTCAGGAAATAGATTTCCGCCAATGCGCTATCGTGTAGTACCAAATAGCTGGCGGAGGAAGGGTTGAGGGACCAGACCCGCAGCACCGCACAGGCCAGCCATCTCCAGGGCGCCACGCGGATAGTCCCGTCTTTTGATCACCTCCTTTCCTGGAAACCAATCAAAAAAACAATGGGGCATCCACTATGAGAATAACGCTCGTTTCGACATTGATTGCCGGTCTGCTGCTGTCGTTTGGCAGCCTGGCGGAACCCGGCAAGGGGGCATTGAAACCCAATCCCGGGAAGGAAAAGAGAAAGGTCTATATCGTCCAACTGGCGGAGGAGCCGCTGGCGGCCTACGGCGGCCATATCCCCGGCCTGGCGGCGACCAAGCCCTCTGCCAGCCGCAAACTGAATCCGCAGAGCAGCCAGTATCAGAGTTACGCCGGCTTCCTCGCCTCGCGCCGCCAGCAGGCCCTGGCCGCCGTGCCCGGCGCGCGCAAGATCTATGACTACAAGACAGCCTTCAACGGTTTCGCAGCGCAGATGACCGCCAGCGAGGCCGAAACCCTGCGCGCGCGCAAGGACGTACTCGGCGTCTGGGAGGACCGGCTGCTCAAACCGCACACCAATTCCACTCCCGACTTTCTCGGCCTGACCGGCATTCACGGCCCCTGGCTTTGGGGGGTGACCGGCGAGGATGTGGTGATCGGCGTGATCGACAGTGGCATCCACCCGGAGCACCCGAGCCTGGCGGATGTCCCCACCCCGAAGCGGGGCGATCGCGGCCGCAGGATTCCCTACGATGCCGCGCCGGAAAGCTTTACCGGCACCGGCTGCGATTTCGGCAATACCGACGCCAATGAAGAAGACCAACCCTTCGAGTGCAACAACAAATTGCTCAAGGCGCAGTCCTTTTCAGAATCCTTCCTGAACTCGAACACCCTGGCGGACTATGAATTCCTGTCCGCCCGCGACGCCGACGGCCACGGCACCCACACCGCCACTACCGCCGGCGGCAACTATGGCGTAGCGGCGGAGATCGATGGCGAGTCCAGGGGCATCGTCAGCGGCATGGCGCCACGGGCACGCATCGCCGTGTACAAGGTGTGCTGGGATGCGCCGGACCCGGACGATAGTGGCTGCTTCTCCTCCGATTCCATGGCCGCCATCGACCAGGCGGTGGCCGACGGCGTGGATGTAATCAACTTCTCCGTCGGCGGCCCCAGCACCACGTTCAACGGCCCGGACGATATCGCCTTCCTGTTTGCCGCCGATGCCGGCGTCTTCGTTTCCGTATCCGCAGGCAACGAGGGCCCCGGGCCGGAAACCATCGGTGCCCCGTCCGGCGCACCCTGGGTCACCTCGGTGGCCGCGGCCGAAGACGATGAGAGCTTCGGTACCGGCCTGCAGGTGGACGCGCCGGCAGAAATCGCCGCCACTTACGAGGGCCTGGAGGGCAGCGGTCCTGTCGCCCTGGCCGACAGCGGCGCCATTTCGGCCGCGGTGGTGGCCGCGGAGCCGCTGGAAGCCTGCACACCGCTTGCCAACAGCGATGCCATGGCCGGGCAGATAGCGCTGGTGATTCGCGGCGGCTGCTCCTTCAGTATCAAGTACAACGAGGCCGCCGCCGCCGGCGCCCAGGCGATCGTCGTATACAACGATGGCACCGCCGCGGACCGTACGGACCCGCTGGTGATGTCGGCACCGGACACGACCATCCCCGGTATCATGATCCGCCATGGAGACGGCGAGCTGATTGCCAGTGCCGCCGATACCGCCGCCACCCTTAGCCCGGAGATCCAGATAGCGCGGGCCGATCGCATCGCCGAGTTCTCCTCCCGCGGCGCCAATGCCGGCGCGCCGGATATCATCAAACCGGATGTGACCGCCCCCGGCGTGGGCATCATCGCCGGCACCAGCCCGGTACTGGGCGGTGGCAACCTGTTCGCCTCCCAGAACGGCACCTCCATGTCCAGCCCCCACGTGGCCGGTATCATGGCGCTGCTGAAACAGGTCCACCCGGACTGGACCCCGGCCATGGCCAAATCCGCGCTGATGACCACCGCGCGCACGAACCTGCGCAAGTCCTTCGGCCCCGATGCCGCCGATCCCTTCGATATGGGGGCCGGTATGGTGCAGGCGACTTTGGCGCTCTTCCCCGGTTTGGTCTACGACGCGGGCTTCCCGGATTATCTGGCCTTTCTTTGCGGTGCCGAGAACCAACCATCCCTGGTGGACCCGGCAACATGCGATGCTCTGGAGGCAGAGGGATTTTCCCTCGATTCCAGTAATCTCAATCTGGCGTCCATAGCAGTCGGCGAGCTGGTTGGCAGCCAGACCATTACCCGCAAAGTAACCAATGTGGCGCCCGGTACTGGCTGGTATTGGGCCTGGGTGGATGCGCCGCAGGGCGTGGATGTGCAAGTGAGCCCGCGGTTTATGCACCTCAGGAAAGGGGAAACCGCCAGCTATACCGTCACTTTCACCGCCACCGACAACGCAGTACTCGGAGACTGGGCTTTCGGTTCCCTGACCTGGAGCTCCCTCGCCGGCTTCCACTCGGTGCGCAGCCCCATCGCCGTGCGTCCGGTTCCGATCTCCGCGCCGGCGGAACTGTCCGGCAGCGGCACCGAAGGCTCCCTGAACTTCGATGTCCAGTTCGGCTACAGCGGCGCCTATCAGGTGAACATCAACGGTCTCGCCGAAGGCGTGCCCTTCCCGGGCGCGGTGGAGGACGGAGGAGACAACCTGATCTTCTTCACTATTCCCGAAGGCACCGACTTGGCTCGCGTGGCGCTGTTCGATGAAGATGTGGGTGCGGGAGACGGTTCCGACGATCTGGACCTACAGGTCTTCGGCCCCGGACCCGACTTCCCGTTGGTGGGCAGCAGCGGCAACGCCACTTCACAGGAGGAAGTCAACATTCCGTCACCAGAGCCCGGCGAGTACGCGGTATTTGTTATCGACTTTGCCAGTGCGGCGGGTCCGACACCCTACACCCTGTTCAACTTCAACCTGTCCGGTGACGGCGGCAACACCGTATTGAGCGCGCCGTCTACGGCTGAAGTTGGAGCCAGTGGCGGCGTCTCTGTGGAGTGGATGGGACTGGCGCCCGGCGGCCGCGCCCTGGGCGTACTCAGCCACGGCAACGGCAGCCAGGTTTTCGCGGAGACAGAACTGCTGATCGACACCCAGTAACCCTCATCTATGTCCCCCTCCCTTGCGGAGGGGGATTTTCCCCGGGCACAGCTGCCAGCGGTAGCCGGAGGTGGCCATGCCGCGGATCAGAAATATGTTCGCGCATCAGCTTCTTGAGGGGTTTTCCGCTAAGCTTATCCAGAACTATCTGCAACAGCACCTTGTCCCCTAAGTGGCTGTAGCGCTCGCCCTGCTCGAATGGAATGCACTCGTTCAGAGTTCTACTCGACCGATGACCTGTAGCCGATGTCCTCCATAATCCAAGCGAGGGGTTTATCTATCCCCCGATCGTAGTTCTCCCAGTCGGCCTCGATCAGCACGTCCGGTTGGACGCCCTCCGAAAATGCATCCTGGAATCGGTAGTTGCGCTTGGAATAGGTGATGGTCCAACCGGAGTTGGGCAAGGAGAACTGGTCCATATCCTGGTAGCCCACCGGATTTCCCCCGGTCGGCTCCCCCACCAGCCTGGCGTTAAGTATCTGCCGGTACTGCGCCGCGTTACTCATGGCCGCTGAGTAGGTTTTGTTGCCAATCAGCGTGTCGCGCATCATCTCGACCAGAGCTGCTGGTCGTTGAGCTCGGGCAGCGATTCTTTCAGTCGGCGAAGTTCCTGGGAAAAGGCTTCCCTGCTGACGCTGTGGTAGAGATTGATATGCTTTACCTCCAGCAGCTGCTGGTAGCTGTCGATATCCTCAGACCAGCGCTTCACTTCCGCTTCGGGTAAAGCCAGCGCATGGCTGCAGATGGCACAAAGGCCTGCCAGCAGGGGAATCGATAAATTGATACGTCTCCTTTCTCCAAAATTCGGTTCACTCGCCATAAAGTAGCTCCGCTGCCGCTCTGCTCATTTTCCTGGATTCGTGCCCGGTATTCTCAATAATCCGGAGTTGCCAATTGAAATTCAGGTTGTTTTTCTCCGCCTGTTGCTTGGCGATTTCGTAGAAGTACTTCGCGCGTGAAAGGCGCCCCAGACCCTGTTGGTTGAGTGTCGGGGTAAAGAGCAATGTTCCCCTACTTTCATTGTCATTGTCCTTTTCGCCGACCAGAATAGTCAGGTTGACGCTAAAGATATCCCGATAACTGCGCGTTTTGACTGCGGTATTTCCCAGCCCAAAGGGGAAATTGACCAGTCTGGTTGGCAAGGTGTATTGCCCCGAGTTGGCGGCGATGATCCGATCCGCCTTGGAGTTGGGGTGGAATACCGCCATTCTGTGCAGAATCTGGCCTCCGGCAGAGTGCCCAAACAGGTCGTATTTCTCCTGGTTTGATCCCGTGGCTGCGACAGCCTCTTCAAATATCCGGTCAAAGTCCTGGAAAATCCATTCTTCGCTACCTGCCACCTTTCCCAATACTATATCGCGATCCGATTTCACGATGTACTTATTGATTCTTCCCTCAAACTCTTCTGTGGAATAGTTGGTAAATTCGATACTCGTAACCACGCCTCCCAAATGATAGCCCGCGAAATCGTAATCCTCTTCCGCATAAGCCGGAGACAGGATCAGTACACTGTGGGATTCCGAGACCTCAACCCAGCTATCGCGGTAGCTCCAGGCATTGCGCCCGGCACCGGGCACCACCAGCAGGATTTTGGAGTCGGGACCAAAGTTCTTTGGTTTGTGGTAGAAAATTGACAGTGGTTTACGCTGACGATTCTTCCCCATCCGCAAATAGAAATTTCCTGATCCGGTATGTAACAGAGGAGAGGCGTCGCCGTGATAGGGATGCCGCTCGATCAGGTTCATTCCACATATCGGACATTGGCCGTCGTGGGTATATACCTCCGTTTCAAAGATGTTTTTTACGTGGTAGCACGGCGGGCAAACATATACCTGTTCCCTTTTTTCCGGGAAATTGTCTTGGCCTGTTGCCAGGCAGCTACAAAAAATTAATGCGGCTATTAGTGCCAAATTTGAGAATTTTCTCATGATAAATCTCGATTGAAGTGCTTGCGGTAGTCGCCGGGCAGCACGCCCAGTTGCCGGCGGAAGGCGCGGCGCAGCTGTTCCCGGGACTGGAAACCGCAGTGGATCGCGACTTTTTCCATCGACAGGTTTTGTTCGGCAAGCAGTTGTCGCGCTTTTTCCACCCGTGCCCGCTCGACAAATTTCGCCGGGGTTGTGCCCATTTCCTGCAGGAAGCGCCTGGCGAAGTTGCGCGGGCTCATGGCTGCGACCTGCGCCAATGCGTCTACGGTAACCGGCGCATCCAGGTTGCAGTAGATCCATTCGACCAACTGGCCGAACTGGTCGCTTTCCACCTGGCTGGACAGGCGCGCGCTGTACTGCTTCTGGCCGCCATCGCGCTTCAGGTAGAGGACCAGGCGGCGGGCGACTTTCAGGGCCAGTTGCCGGCCCAGGTCCGCTTCCACCAGGGCCAGGGCCAGATCGATCCCGGAGGTTATGCCGGCGGAGGTGTATATATGGCCATCACGGACGTAGATGGCGTCGGGGTCCACTTCCACTTCGGGAAATCCGCGCAGCTCTTGCACGTCCAACCAGTGGGTGGTGGCACGTCTCTTGTTCAGCAGTCCAGCAGCGGCAAGTATCAATGCGCCACTGCAGATGGAGCCCAGGCGCCGGACGGAGACGGCCTGCCGATTGAGCCAGGCAACAAATTCCCGGTTGTTCTGCTGCTGCCGGGCGCTCTCTCCCATGCCGCCACTCACCAGCAGCGTGTCCATCCCGCCGGCCTCGCGAAACGACCTGTCCGCAATCAGCTCGATTCCGGAAGACATACGCACCGGCCCGGCCTCCTCCGCCAGCAGTTCGATCCGATACACATCGTCACTGCGGCGCCCATCCTCCCGCAGCTGGCGGTTGGCCAGGGAGAAAACCTCCAGCGGGCCGGTGATATCCAGGCACTGGGCGTCGGGGTAGATCACCATGGCGATCTTTATCGGCGTGTTGGGAGATGAATCTTTCGCTGCCATGGGCACAGTCTTACACAGAGGAGGCATGGCAGAAATGACAAGATGGCAGCAAAAACTGCCATCTCGGGGATGAAGGATTCCGCGCGGGTTAGAGCACTTCCGCCCAGAGGTCGTACTCATCGGCGTGGGTCACGCGGGCGCGTATCTTGTCGCCGGGCGCGAGGGACGTTTCGCCATTCAGGTAGACGGCGCCGTCGATTTCCGGGGCGTCGGCCCAGGAGCGGCCGATGGCGCCCTCCTCGTCCACCTCGTCGATCAGGACTTCGATTTCACTGCCGATCTTGCGCTGCAGGCGCGCGGCACTGATCTGCTGCTGGTGTGCCATGAAGCGCTCCCAGCGGTCCTGTTTCACGTCCTCAGGCACGGTGCCTTCCAGTTCATTGGCGGGGGCGCCGTCCACCGGCGAATACTGGAAACAGCCGACGCGGTCCAGCTGCGCCTCGGTCAAGCAGTCGAGCAGGTACTGGAAGTCCTCCTCCGTCTCGCCGGGGAAGCCGACGATAAAGGTGGAACGGATGGTCAGCTCCGGGCAAATCTCTCGCCACTTTTTGATGCGCGCCAGGGTCTTGTCCTCGAAGGCCGGGCGTTTCATCGCCTTTAGTATCTTCGGGCTGGCGTGCTGGAAGGGAATATCCAGGTAGGGCAATAGCTTGCCCTCGGCCATCAACGGGATGACGTCGTCCACATTGGGATACGGATAGACATAATGCAAACGCACCCAGACGCCCATGGAGGACAGCGCCTCGCACAGTTCCAGCATGCGGGTCTTGACCGGACGGCCGTCCCAGAAATCCAGCTTGTATTTCAGGTCCACGCCGTAGGCGCTGGTGTCCTGGGAAATCACCAGCAACTCCTGAACACCGGACTTTACCAGCCGCTCCGCCTCACCCAGCACGTCGCCCACCGGGCGACTGGCCAGCTTGCCGCGCATACTCGGGATGATGCAGAAGCTGCAGCTGTGATTGCAGCCCTCGGAGATCTTCAGGTAGGCGTAGTGGCGCGGGGTCAGCTTGATGCCCTGGGGCGGCACCAGGTCGATGAATGGATCGTGGTCCACCTTGGGCGGCACGACCTGGTGTACCGCGTTGACCACCTGCTCGTACTGCTGCGGTCCGGTGACCGCGAGCACACTCGGGTGTACCTTGCGGATATGCTCCTCCTCTACACCCATACAGCCGGTGACGATCACCCGGCCGTTCTCGGCGATGGCCTCGCCGATCGCGTCCAGGGACTCGGCCTTGGCGCTGTCGATAAAGCCGCAGGTGTTGACCACCACCACGTCGGCATCCTCGTAGGTCGGCACCAACTGATAACCCTCGGTGCGCAGCTGGGTCAGGATGCGCTCCGAGTCCACGGTGGCCTTGGGGCAGCCGAGGGAAACGAATCCGACTTTCGGAGTGGTGCTGGTCATGGAAGCTCCCAGAGCGTGCTGTCAGTTGGAATAGAAGGCGGGCAATCCTAACGGTGTGGCCCTCGCTTGGAAAGTGGGCCGACGTGTCCCCCATCGGCCGTTTGGGAGTGACTATAACTTGACCTGAGGCATTTGAGGCGCACAATTGCCGCCCCAGCCCTATGGCCGCCCAACGGAGATAGCCTTTTGCCGGAACTGATACTGAACCGCGGCGCCGAGCGCCGCCTGAAGCGCGGCCACCTGTGGATCTACAGCAACGAGGTGGACACCAAGCGCTCGCCACTCAAGGGCATAGAGGCCGGCAGCCAGTGTCGGGTGCTGGACAGCCAGGGCAAGCCGCTCGGCACCGCGTTTGTGAACCCGGGCCAGCTGATCTGCGGCCGCTTGGTCTCCCGTGCTGAACAGGGCGGCGAGCTGGATGCTGCCCTGCTGAGTGAGCGCTTGCAGACCACGCTGGCCATGCGCGAGCGCTATTTCGATCACCCCAGTTACCGGCTGGTGTATGGCGATTCCGACTGGCTGCCGGGCCTGGTGGTGGACAGGTTTGGCGATAGCCTTGTGGTACAGGTGAGCAACTGGGGTATGGAGAGGCTGCTGCCCCAGGTGGTGGACGCGCTGGTCGAGCTGGTAAAGCCGAAGGGCATACTGCTGCGCAACGACCACCAGGGCCGCGCCCTGGAAGAGATGCCCCTGGTCAACGAGGTCGCCTACGGCGAGGTGCCGGAGATGGCGCCCTTCGAGGAGAATGGCGTGCCGCTGCTGGCGCCGGTGCACACCGGGCAGAAGACCGGCTGGTTCTACGACCATCGCGACAATCGCGCGCGGCTGAACCAGTGGGTGAAAGGCCGTAAGGTGCTGGACCTGTTTTCCTACGCCGGTGGCTGGGGCGTGCAGGCCCTGGCCAGCGGCGCCGACAGCGCCACCTGCGTGGACGCATCGGAACAGGCACTGGAGTGGTGTCGCGCCAACGCTTCGCACAACGGGCTGGCGGACAGGCTGCAGACGGTGCGCGGCAAGGCTGTGGATGTACTGAAGGCCATGGTGGCCGAAGGCGAGCAGTTCGACGTGGTGGTGCTGGATCCGCCGGCCTTTATCAAGCGGCGCAAGGACCACAAAGCCGGGCTCTCCGCTTATCGCCATATCAACGAACTGGCGATGCGCCTGCTGGCGGCAAACGGCCTGTTGGTGAGCGCTTCCTGCTCCATGCACCTGCAGGCGGACGAGCTGCTGGAATGCGTGCGCGGCGCCGCACACCGGCTGGGCCGCCCGGCGGCGCTGCTGAGCAGCGGCGGCCAGGGGGCGGATCACCCAGTGCACCCGGCGATTCCGGAGACGCGCTACCTGAAGGCGCATTTTGTGCACCTGGGCAAGTAGTTAATAAAGGAAGGAAAAGGAGCGGGAGCCGCTCCCAGGCTTATGGGGGAAACCGGGCGTCAGCGGCAGCAGGCGGGAATCCTCTACCGCCGTTCTGTGTCCTATCCCAGCCAGGTATTCACAGTTCGATGCGAAAGCGATAAACGCCTGCAGGGATTCTTGCCGCGCCAGCATCACCAGATCCCAGCGCTCGTCCTGAGGGCCGATATAGAAATTGCCGCCCGCGCCCAGAAACAATCGCTCCCCGCCGCCGCGGACTCCGCGCTGGACTCCGGATAGTTTTCCCTCATCTACTCTTCCTCCCCGTCGCGCCTACCGCCCGCGCATTGACGAATGCGGCCTGGGCCAGCACAGCACTGTGCGCGCGTATATCCTCCGGCCAGAAGGCGATTTCGCGTGCGAAGATTTCCCCCTCTCCCGCGAATAGCGCCCGCGCGGCCTCCTCGAAATGGGACAGGTTTCCGGCCATCGCCGATATAAAGCGATAGCAGGATTCCTGCGCCCGCCGGGCCTCGTCCCGGTGACTGTTTTCCCGACGCGCGCGCTCCACCAGCTTGCGCAGGGCCACCGACGCGCCGCCCGGTTGGCTGCTCAGCCACTCCCAGTGGCGGGGCAACAGTGTCACTTCCCGTGCGACGACACCCAGCTTCGGTCGGCCGCGCTTTTTCTTCGCCAACTGCCCGGCAGCGGTTTTGCCTTTTGTAGCGAGCCGCCCCAGCACCTCCTCGCGGCTGCCGCGCAGGTCCAGTTCGACGACCCGGCTGTCCGCGCAGTCAAATACCAGCACACCGGCCAGATCCCCCGGCTCCACCACCTCCAGAATCTTGGCCACCACCTGTTCCAGGTCGCCACGCGCGACACGCTTATCGCCGATAAAAGCGATGCATTTCGTTTGTACTGTTTCGTTCATGAAATCGCTGCGATCATTGAATTTTGATTATTTATACCCGGATAAAATTAGCTTGGCAATTTTATCCGGGTATAAATACTACGGTTCATTCAGACACAAACAAAAGCCCCGGCTCTTGGCCGGGGCTCTTGTCGAACAGTGTGACTCGCCAGGGGCTTTAGAAGACGAACTTCATCCCCAGGGTCGCGGTGCGCGGGCGGTTGGCACGGGCGCCGTCCGGGCCGCGGTTGACGATGGTCTGTTCGTCAAACAGGTTGTCCACCTTCAGGTAACCGCTCAGATCCTCGCTGAAGTCGTAGTGGGCCGCCGCGTCCAGTGCCCACAGGGATTCGGTGTGGTCGAACTGGTCTGTACCGCCGCGATTGCAGCTGGTGCTGACGCACATCTCATCCTGGTAGGCGGCGGTCAGGTTGACGCGCCAGGCGGCACCGCTGTCCAGGCCCGCGGACAGGGCAAAGACGTTCTCCGGCAGGTAGGCGAAGTTGTCGCCGGCGAGCAGGTCGCCGCCATCGCTGTCCTTGGTGATCTCCGCATCGGTGTAGGTGTAGCTGGCGCGCAGTGGCAGGGACCAGCCGTTTGCGAGCGCCCACTCACCGCCAACTGAAGCCTCCAAGCCCTTGATCTCCGCCTCGCCCAGCTGGTAGCTGCCGCTGTCGGCACCATCCGGACAGGGTACGGCGATGGAGCAGTTCTGCACGGTGTTTTCGTAGTCGCTGAAGAAGCCAATCACCTCCCCATACAAGTTGCCGCTGTTGAAGCGCGCGCCCGCCTCGTAGTTGGTGGACAATTCCGCACCCACGCCGTCGTCGGACCCGGCGCCGGGAGGCGCAAAGCCGCGGTGCACACCGGCCAGCAGGCTCAACTGCTCGTTCATGTCGTAGACCAGGCCCAGCCCCGGCAGCCACTCGTCCAGGCTGTTGGATTTACTGCTGCCTTTTTCACTGCGCTCCGGATCGTTGTAGCGCTGTTGCTCCGTCTCCACGTCCTCGTAGCGCAACGCTGCAGTCAGGGTCAGCTTTTCCGCCAACTGGATATCGTCATAAATGAAGAATGAGGTTGCACTTGCCTCCTCGACACGGTTGTTGCTGGAACTCGGGGCACTGATGTCCTGGAATACCAGTTCGCCGTCGATCTGCTGGTAGTTGTCCGTCGGCTGAAAGCGGTCCACCTCGTCCCAGTGGCGGCGCAGGCCGAAAGTCAGGTCGTGGTTGATGCCGCCGGTGGCCAGCTGCCAGTCGGCGCTCAGCTGCATGCCACGGGCCTCGTACTTGCGATCGTTGTGCTTGATGCCGAAATCGTAGTCCGCCACACCATCCAGTACAGCCTGGGCATCGGTGTCGCCACCGTTGGCGGCGTCGATCAGATCGCCGAGGCCGACCTTGAACCAGTCGCGTTTGAACTTGTTGTAGTAGGCCTGAGTGTGCAGGGAGAAGCTGTCGCTGAGGGCGATGCTGTGGTTCAGCTGCACGGTGCTGTGGCGGTTCTGCATCTCGTCCAGGGCGCTGATGCCGTAGCGGCGGTTCGGATCCCTGTCGAAGTCGGCGTCAGTCAGGCCCAGGTAACTCATGCCGGACTCTTCTTCCGAATACTGCAGCTTGATATCCAACTGCTGCTGGTAGGTGGCGTCGGCACTGGACTTCAGGCGGCCCTTCAGCAGGTAGTCCTCCTTGACGATATCGGCACTGTCAGCGCGGTCGATGTCGCGGAAGCCGTCGGCCTGCTGCTGGTGGGTTTCCAGCAGCCAGCCGGTGTTGCCCGTGCTTGCGCCGTAATAGCTGTGCAAGCGGGTCTCACCGAACTGGCCGGCCTCCAGCTGTACCATGCCTGCGGCCCCTTCCGGAATCGGTGTGCTCAGCATGTTGACCGCACCGCCGACGGTAAAGGGGCCGTATTTCAGGGTACCCGGGCCCTTCAGCACTTCGATGCTGTTCAGGCGGCCCGCGGTGGGGAAGTAGTAGGCTTCGGGCCCAGAGTAAGGCGCCGGGGCGATCAGCACGCCGTCCTCCATCAGGGACAGCTTGCCGGAGCGGCCGCTGCCGGAGCCGCGAATGCCCAGGTTCGGGCGCAGGCCGTAGCCATCCTCTTCCAGTAGGTACAGGCCCGGTACGGCGCGTACCATGCGGTTGATATCGACGAACTCGAACCTGGCCAGATCTTCGGCGCTGACCAGGTGCGCCGAACCAGGCAACTTGGTGATGGACTCGGTATCGCCGATTACGGAGATGGTTTCCAGGCGCGTATCGCGCGCCTGGGCCAGGGCCGGTACGGCCACCGCGGCAGTCAGGGCGAGAGCGAGGGGCGACAGGGACAGGGGCTTCATGAATCCTCCAGGGATTGTTGACTCGCTTTTATTTGATTGAATTAAATAATGAGAATAATTCTATTTTACTATCAAAAAGAGTTTTCGATTAATAGAACTTTACGAATCCATGCAGATTTCTGTCTCGAGCCGCCTCTTGATGCTATCCGGTCTATCCGGAGACGCGTCAACGCAAACTAGGGGCCGGGTTTCCCGCGGACTAGGATTGCGAGCAAGTGCTCACTCAGGGTGCAAAGATGATTCGAACGGCACGTCAATCAGAACTCCAGAGGCTGGAACAGCTCTGGCTCTACTCGGTTACAAGCGCACATCCGTCCCTGGCCAGAGATTACTGGCTGGCTCGCGCGGCGGAATTCCGCCGCCACTGCCACAGAGCGGACTGCCTGGTGTATGCGGAGACGAACGGTGGTATTGCTGAGGGGTTTGCTGCGATAAGCGATCTCGACCGGCTGGAGTGCCTCTGTGTCAGTCCGGCATTTACCGGCCGCGGCGCCGGCAGCGAACTGATATGCGCGGCCAAGCGCGGCAGATCCCAGTTGGAGGCCTGTGTGTTGCAGGAGAATCTGGGGGCGCGCTATTTCCTGCAGCAACACGGCTTTGTAGAGATAGATCGGCAACCCAATGTCGAGGCGGGTCAGGCGGAGCTGCTGATGTACTACCGCGCCGGCGGCGCCGCGGTTGGCGGTTGATCCGGTTCTATTCCGGCCCTATTCCGCTGTCGCCCGTTCCAGGTCGCTCTTGCGCTTATAACCGGATCTTATGGATTCACTTCTTTTTATTGTTTCTCTCTTGTTCTCGCAGCAGGTAGCATGCTTTTCACCCTACAGATCTAATGCCTCGAGTGTTTTATGGGACTTAACGCCAGCAGCCAAGCCCTCCGCTCCTACCCGGCGCGCACCTTCCACCACGGTGCCGACCTGGAGGCGCTGAACCAGCGCTTCAAGGATGCCGAGCCGAGCGAGATCATGCAGTTCACCATTGAGCAGGCGGAGAACCCAGTGGTCTTCACTAATTTCCGCCCACTCGCGGTGGCGTTCCTGCACCTGGTCACCCGCGTAAAGGCGGATATCCCCGTGATCTGGGTGGACCACGGCTACAACACGCCGGAGACCTACCGCCATATCGAACGGGTGGTGAAGGCGTTCGGCCTGAACCTGCGCGCCTACTCGCCGAAGATGTCCGCGGCCCACTACAACGCTGTCTACGGCGGCATTCCGCCGCTGGACACGCCGGAGCACGATTTCTTCTCCCGCACCGTAAAGCTGGAGCCCTTCAACCGGGCCATGCAGGAGCTGAAACCGGACGTGTGGCTGAACGGCATCCGCCACGACCAGAATGCCCACCGCAAAAGCCTGGATATCTTCACCAAAGGCAACCACGGCACTATCCGCGTCGCCCCCATGTTCCACCTCAGCGAGCTGGATGTGGAGGAGTATGTGTACGAGAACGAACTCCCAGACAACGACGTCTACTTCGACCCGACCAAGGGGGAGGAGCATAGGGAATGCGGGCTGTTGCTGGAGAAGTAGCCATTCTGCAACCCAAGGATTAGAAAACGGCCGCTCAGTGAGCGGCCGTTTTTGTTGGTGGCTGGCAATGCTTTTTCGTGCTGTCCGCGTACCCTCTCCCCCAGCCCCAGTGATTCGCGCCATCCCTGGCGCTCGGCGCCTCCGGCGTCCAAATTTGATCCCCTCAAATTTGTCCCGCAAGCGGGAGAGGGGAGCGAATCTTTCCGCCTCCAAGGCAACCTGTGCGCTTTGCGCGCACCGCCGAGTCCCGAGTCCCGAGTCCCGAGTCCCGAGTCCCGAGTCCCGAGTCCCGAGTCCCGAAGAATTTATACGTCCAGGTTCTCCACCGCCAGCGCATTGCTCTCGATAAACTCCCGGCGCGGCTCTACCTGGTCGCCCATCAGGGTGGTGAATATCTGATCGGCGGCGATGGCGTCCTCCACGGTCACCTGCAGCATGCGGCGGCTCTCCGGATTCATGGTGGTTTCCCACAACTGGTCCGGGTTCATCTCCCCCAGGCCCTTGTAGCGCTGTATGCCGTAACCGCGACGGCTCTCGTTCATCAGCCATTCCAGGGCTTCGGGGAAGCTGCTGACCGGCTGCTGTTTCTCGCCGCGTTGTATAAAGGCGCCCTCTTCCAGCAGATCCACCATCTTCTCGCCCAACGTGCAGATTGAGCGATACTCGGCGGACTCGAAGAATTCGTGGCTGAACTGATAGTCGCTGCCGACACCGTGGGCGACGACATGGATATGGGGCAGGTAGAGGCCACGCTCGGTGTTCTCGTACACGGTCACCCGGTGGCGACGACCGCCGCCGTTGCCCTCTTCCGCCAACTTCTCCTGCAGTCGCGTGCACCAGGATTCCATCCCGTCCTTCGACTGAAGGTCTTCCTGGGCCAGACTCGGCAGGTAGATCATGCTGCGCAGCACCTCTTCCGGGTAGAGGCGCGACAGGCGATCGATGGTGGCAAGCACGGCACGGTACTCGCCTACCAGGTTCTCCAGGGATTCACCGGAAAGGGCCGGCGCGTCAGGATTGACGAACAGGCTGGCGCCCTCCAGGGCCGCGTTGGTCAGGAACTGCGTCAGGGCCGCCTCATCCTTCAGGTACTGCTCCTGCTTGCCCTTGCTGATCTTGTACAGCGGCGGCTGGGCGATATAGATATGACCGCGCTCGATCAGCTCCGGCATCTGGCGGAAGAAGAAGGTCAGCAGCAGGGTGCGAATATGCGCGCCGTCGACGTCGGCGTCGGTCATGATGATGATGTAGTGGTAGCGCAGCTTGTCCGGGTCGAACTCGCTCTTGCCGATGCCGCAGCCCAGGGCGGTGATGAGGGTGCCCACTTCGGCGCTGGACAGCATCTTGTCGAAGCGCGCCTTCTCCACGTTCAGGATTTTGCCCTTCAGCGGCAGAATCGCCTGGGTGCGGCGGTCGCGGCCCTGCTTGGCGGAGCCACCGGCGGAGTCACCCTCCACCAGGTAGAGTTCGGACTTGCCCGGATCCTTCTCCTGGCAGTCCGCCAGCTTGCCGGGCAGACCGGCGATATCCAGGGCGCCCTTGCGGCGGGTCATCTCGCGCGCCTTGCGCGCAGCTTCGCGGGCGCGGGCCGCGTCGATCATCTTGCCCACCACCGATTTGGCCTCCTGGGGGTTCTCCAGCAGGTAGTCGTTGAAGTGCTGGCCCATCTCCTGCTCCACGGCCGGCTTCACCTCAGAGGACACCAGTTTGTCCTTGGTCTGGGAGGAGAATTTAGGGTCCGGCACCTTGACGGAGATGATCGCGGTCAGGCCCTCGCGGGCGTCGTCACCGGTGGTGCTGACCTTTTCCTTCTTGCCCAGACCCTCTTTCTCTATGTAGTTGTTCAGGCCGCGGGTCAGCGCAGCGCGAAAACCCGCCAGGTGGGTGCCGCCGTCGCGCTGCGGAATATTGTTGGTGTAGCAGAAGATGTTTTCCTGGAAGCTGTCGTTCCACTGCAGGGCCACTTCCACCGCGATGCCGTCCTCGCGCTGGCTCTGGAAGTGCAGCACCTTGTTGATCGGCGTCTTGTTCTGATTCAGGAATTCGACGAAGGCCTTGAGTCCGCCCTCGTACTCATACACCTCTTCCTTGCCACTGCGCTCGTCTTTCAGGACGATGCGCACGCCGGAGTTGAGGAAGGACAGCTCCCGCAGGCGTTTGGCCAGTATGTCGAAGTGAAACTCAATATTGGAGAACGTATCCGCAGAGGGCTTGAAATGCACCGTGGTGCCGGTGCCCTCAGTATCGCCGATCACGGCCAGCGGCTCGTCCGGTACCCCGTGGCGGTAGACCTGTTCGTGCACCTTGCCGCCGCGGCGGATGGTCAGTTTCAGCTCCTCGGACAGTGCATTGACCACGGAGACGCCCACACCGTGCAGTCCACCGGAGACCTTGTAGGTGTTGTCATCGAACTTGCCGCCGGCGTGCAGCACCGTCATGATCACTTCCGCGGCGGAGACCCCCTCCTCCGAGTGCATTTCCGTTGGGATGCCGCGGCCATTGTCCGCCACCGAGACAGACTCGTCCGGGTGAATAATCACGCGAATCTCATCGCAATGACCCGCCAACGCTTCGTCGATGGAGTTGTCTACCACCTCAAACACCATGTGGTGCAGGCCGGTGCCGTCGTCGGTGTCGCCGATATACATGCCTGGACGCTTGCGTACCGCGTCCAGACCCTTTAGCACCTTGATACTGCTGGAGTCATAGCTCTGCTGCTCTGACATTTACTCGCTCCATTCAACTTATTTGGCGGCCGATGGCTCGGCATTGATGCACCCATGTTCCACGTGGAACACTTTAGGGTTATTCCAGGGCGGAGACAGCCCCAGCCATGGACGACTGGTCACCTCCACCTCGATTCCGGTCACCAGCACCTGGCTGGCACAGCGGCTCACCCAATGGGTGAACAGCCTTTGATTCGCCTCATCCAGCTCCGCCGGCAGGTCGTCCACCAGGAATACCGGCTTCTCTCCGTGTCGGCACACCAGCTCTGCCATGGCAGTGCGCAGCGCGCAGACCAGCATCTTCTGCTGCCCCCGAGACAGAATGTTGTGTGCCGCTTCACCGGCGACGGTAAAACGCAGATCGGCCCTATGGGGGCCGGTCCGCGTATGGCCCTGGGCCAGGTCCCCATCCCGGGACTCCTCCAGTGCCCGCTGCAGTTCCAGTTCCCTACGCCAGCCGCGCCGGTAGGACATCTCGACCCTAGCCAGCGGCGATTCCTGCTGTGGCCCCCGGGGAAGTTCGGCAATCAGATCCGACATAGCAGACTGCAACTGTCCGAACAGATTCTCGCGCAATGCGTCTACGCGCTCTCCGCTGTCCGCGAGCCGTTGCTCCCAAACCGACAGCAAATCCGGGGCAATTTTACCACGTCGCAATAGCGCATTTCTCTGCCGTAGTGCGATTTGATAGTTTTTCCACTCCTGCGCGAAGGAATGTTCCACGTGGAACACGATCCAGTCCAGCAGGCGCCGGCGCACGCCCGGCCCGCCATCGAGTGCGGAAAAGCTGTCGCTGTTGATCACCTGTAGCGGCAGGCAGCTTGCCAGTTGGGAAGTGGATTCCGCCGGCAGTTGGTTGATGCGAATACGCCCACCACCATCGACGAGTCTTTCGACGCCGAGGCTGTAGCCGCTATCCAACTGTGCAAACACGGTCAGCCGATCACTCCCTTCCCGGATCACCGATTTGTGCTGGCGAGTGCGGAAGGAGCGCCCCGTAGCGAGCATATGCACCGCCTCCAGCAGGGAGGTCTTGCCGCTGCCGTTGGGGCCGCTGAAGACATTCACCCCTGGAGCCAACACCAGCTCGGCAGCGGAGATATTGCGAAAGTTGTGAAGTGCGACGCGAGTCAGGGCCACAGGCACAGCCCTTGCGGGGGACCGGAGCGCAAGGCCCCGGAGCAAAAGACCGCCATATTCGCGAATACGGCGGTTCCTTTATAACAGAAGCCGGAAAACTGCACAGGCAAATGTCAAAGCCGCATCGGCATAATCACATAGAGGGCATCGCCGTCCTCAGGCTGCTGCACCAACGCGCTGCTGTTGGCGTCGGCGAGACCGATGCGAACCTGCTCGCTGTGGATGGCGGCGGTCACATCCAGCAGGTAGGACACATTGAAGCCAATCTCCAGCGGCTCACCGACATAGTCCACCACCAACTGCTCTTCGGCCTCCTCCTGCTCCGGATTGTTCGCCACTATCTGCAGCAACCCCTCGGACAACTGCAGGCGCACCCCGCGATACTTTTCGTTCGACAGGATAGCGGCGCGGGAGAACGCCTGGCGCAGGGCCTGGCGATCGGCATAGATCTCCCGGCCGGCGCCACGCGGCAGCACCCGCTCGTAGTCCGGGAACTTGCCGTCCACCAACTTGGAGGTGAAGGTGAACTGGCCGCTGATTACGCGGATATGATTGTTGCCCAGCACCACCTCAGCCTGGGCGTCGGTGTCCTCCAGCAGGCGCCCCAGTTCCAGCACGCCCTTGCGCGGCACTATGGCCTGGATCGGCGACTCCACATTCAGGCCCGGCGCGTCGCGGTCACACAGCGCCAGGCGGTGGCCGTCGGTGGCCACGGCGCGCAGCTGCTGCGGGCGGCACTCCAGCAGCAGGCCGTTCAGGTAATAGCGCACGTCCTGCTGGGCCATGGCGAAGCCGGTGGCCTCGATCAGGCGGCGAATCTCGCGCTGGGAGATGGAGAAGCGAGTTTGGGCGTCGGTTTCCTCCTGGTTGGGGAAATCCGCCGCCGGCAGAGTGGACAGTTGAAAACGGCTGCGGCCACTGCGCAGCACCAACCGCTCGCCGTCGCGCTCGAACTTCAGTTCGGCACCGTCCGGCAGGGAGCGACAGATATCCAGCAACTTGCGCGCCGGCACCGTCACCTCGCCCTCCATTTCCACACCGTCCACCGGCAGGCGGCCGACAATCTCCACTTCCAGGTCGGTGCCGGTCAGGGACAGCTCCTGGCCCTGCAACTGCATCAGTGCATTGGCCAGTACCGGCAGTGTCTGGCGCTTCTCCACCACACCGGCGACCAGCTGCAGCGGCTTCAGAAGGGCGTCCCGGCTCACGTTGAATTTCATCGGTAATTTCGCCTTGCTTAAGATTGATCAGTTAATCGTCAGTTATTCGGTCAGGTGGTCAGCGAGCGGGTCAGCAGCTTGACGTCCTCGCGAATGTCCGCGTCGGATTCCTGCAACTCGCGGATTTTACGACAGGCGTGCAGCACCGTGGTGTGATCGCGCCCGCCAAATGCGTCCCCGATCTCCGGCAGGCTGTGGTTGGTCAGCTCCTTGGCCAGGGACATGGCCACCTGGCGCGGCCGCGCCACGGAGCGGCTGCGGCGCTTGGACAACAGGTCCGCCACCTTGATCTTGTAATACTCCGCCACCACGCGCTGGATATTGTCCACGCTCACCAGCCGGTCCTGCAGCGCCAGCAGGTCCTTCAGGGCCTCGCGCACCAGCAGGTCGTCGATCGGGCGGCCGGTAAACTGGGCATTGGCAATCACCCGCCGCAGGGCGCCCTCCAACTCGCGCACATTGGAGCGGATGCGCTGGGCGATAAAGAAGGCCGAATCGTGGGGCAGATCCACACCAACCTGCTCCGCCTTCTTCATTAATATGGCCACCCGCGTCTCCAGTTCGGGCGGCTCCACCGCAACCGTGAGCCCCCAGCCGAAGCGGGACTTCAGTCGCTCCTCGAGGCCGTCGATCTCCTTCGGGTAGCGGTCGCAGGTGAGGATGATCTGCTGGCCGCCCTCGAGCAGTGCGTTGAAGGTGTGAAAGAACTCCTCCTGCGAGCGCTCCTTGCCGGCAAAGAACTGGATATCGTCGATCAGCAGGGCGTCCACCGAGCGGTAGTAGCGCTTGAAGTCACTGATGGCGTTCAACTGCAGCGCCTTGACCATATCCGCGACAAAGCGCTCCGAGTGCAGGTAAACCACCTTGGCGTTGGGGTTGCGCTCCAGCAGCGCGTTGCCCACCGCGTGCATCAGGTGGGTCTTGCCCAGGCCGACGCCGCCGTAAATAAACAGCGGGTTATAGGCCCCACCCGGGTTGTCGGCGATCTGCTGCGCCGCGGCAAGGCCCAGTTGGTTGGACTTGCCCTCGACGAAGGATTTAAAGGTAAAGTTCCGGTTCAGGGAACTGCCGTGCTTGATCGCGCCTTCAACCTCCACATTGCGCGCCGGCTCAGGGGCGGGGCGCTGGGACGGCGGCGAACGCAGATCGGTGAGCGCCAGCTCGCCGCTGTTGATCTGTTCCGCCGTGCCCTCCTCCGCCGCGGCGGGATGAGGGGAGAGGTGTGCACCACCGAAAGCACTCATGGCTGCAGGCTGGGTACTCGCCGCCGGCTGGGGCGCGGCCACCGGACGGCTGCGCTGGAAGCGGGCCGGGCGCCGCTCGGTAATATCCAGCACCACCTGAAGCGGCTGCTGGCGGGCATACTGGTGCACCAGCTCACGGATACGATTCAGGAACTTGTCCCCGACCCAGTCCAGCACGAAGCGGTTGGGAGCCAACAGGCGCAACTCCCCCGCGGCACTCGCGGAACTGACACGCAGCGGCCTTATCCAGGTATTGAACTGCTGTGCCGGCAGCTCATCCTGCAAACAGGTAGCACACTGCTTCCAAACGGACTCAGACAAGAAACCCCCCAAAACCCCAAAAAGAAAGATTCCCGGAAACGGGACAGCAAGGCGGCTCCCAAACTCCGGGACCACCATACAAGATCGTGGAAGTATACCTTCGCGCCGCCAGGTTATCCACAAGAAGCGCGGTAATAGTTGAAGAAATCCCAGCAAAAAACCCCTTACAATCAAAGACTTGCACACAAATTAAGCACTCCTGCGGATCTCTTCATGGAAAGTTATCCACAGTTATTTGTGTATATCTTGGGATCAATCGGTGGGTAGCCCGGAATACTGCAGCCACCTCAACCACTTGCCCGGCGACAGCTGAAACCGCCGCAGCGGAGCCCCAAAGACAGCAAATCCCCCAGCGTTTTGCGTTGATTTCACTGGTGCCTTTCTATACAATTCGCGCCCTTCGCAGCGCATTGCTTCGCCTCACCGGACCCACGGCCGGTGTCGGAGCCCAAAGGCCGCGGCCGGGTCCCCGCAGGGGGGAACCCACGAATTTCCGAATACAAAAGTCTCAGGTAGCAAGACAATGAAACGTACTTTTCAACCCAGCAACTTGAAGCGCAAGCGCACCCACGGTTTCCGCGCCCGCATGGCAACCAAGAACGGCCGCAAGATCCTCGCCCGCCGCCGCGCCAAAGGCCGCAAGGTACTGTCCGCATAAGTTCGCTCCCGGCAAGGGGCAAACTTCATACTTATGCAGCAGGGGTGCAGCGACTTCGGATTTGCCAAGCCGCTGCGCCTGCTCAACGCGGCGCAGTACCGCGCGGTCTTCACCGCCAAAGAGCAGGTGCGCGCCGCGCACCCCAATCTGTTGATTCTCGCCTGCCGCAACGACCTCGACCACCCTCGACTGGGCCTGGTTATCGCCAAGAAACATGTCCGCAACGCCAGCGACCGCAACCGTATCAAGCGCATCGCCCGCGAGACCTTCCGCCTGTACCAGCACGAACTGGCGGCGGTGGACGCCGTAGTACTGGCGCGCCCGGGCGTCGCCGAGCTGGACAAAGCAGCGCTGGCGAAACTGCTGAACAAGCTGTGGCGCAAGCTGGCCAACCGCGCCAAGCCGCCGCCGGGCAAACCGCAATGACCTGGCTGGCGATCAAACTGATTCACGGCTACCGCTATCTGGCCAGCCCCTGGATCGGCAATCAGTGCCGCTTCTATCCCACCTGCTCCCATTATGCGGAAGAGGCATTAAAAGCCCACGGATTCCTAAAAGGGGGTTATTTAACCCTGCGCCGCCTTATAAAATGCCACCCCTGGCATCCCGGCGGCCTGGACCCGGTTCCCCCACCCCACAAAGAACACGCTTAGGTATAAAGATGGATTGGCAACGCTACACACTGTTGGGCGGAATCGCCGCGGTTGTACTGGCACTGATATTCCAGTGGAACGAGTTCAAAGAGGCGCGCGCGCCAGCACTGGACCGGGAGACCGTCATTCGCGGAGAAACGCGCGACGAAAGCCCGGTGACAGAGCCCCAGGCCGAAGCCGGCGACAGCGATGTGCCACAGCTGCAGGCGCAAAACGACGCCACCGATATGACCGCGGGCGAGCGCCAACCAATCAGTGTGACCACCGATGTTTTCGACGTGCTGATCGATCCCCGTGGCGGCGATATCGTCAAGGTGGCCCTGCGCCAATTTGACGAACAACTCCACAGCGCAAATCCGCTGATCCTGCTGAACCAGACCCGCGACCACACCTATATCGCCCAGAGTGGCCTGATCGGCAAAAACGGCACCGACAGCGCCTCTGGCCGCCCCCTTTTCACTGCCGCCGAGACTAAATACGCGCTGAGCGAGGGCGAGGACACCCTGACCGTCGACCTGACCTTGCACCAGCCGGGCGCCGATATCACCAAGCGTTTCACCTTCAGGCGCGGCGACTACCTGGTCGACGTCTCCTACCTGGTGGACAACAAGAGCGCAGAGCCCTGGTCCGCGGCACTTTTCGGCCAGATCAAGCGCGACGACAGAGAACCACCGGTGGACGCCGGTATTGGCGTGCATCCCTTCCTCGGCGCCGCCCTGCACACCGCCGATGAAAACTATTTCAAACAGGACTTCGAGGAAATCGCCGAGAAGCCCACCCGGGTATCGGTCGAGGGCGGCTGGGTGGCGATGGTACAGCACTACTTCCTCAGCGCCTGGGTTCCCCCACAGAACGTGCGCAACACCTTCGAGCTCAGAGAGTTGTCCAACGGGCTATTCCGCATGGGATTTACCTCGCCGCCGGCGCAGATCCCCGCCGGCACCCAGGGCGAACTGAGCGCCTCTTTCTACGCGGGCCCCAAAGATGTCTACCGCCTGGAGGAGATATCCCCCTACCTGGACCTGACCGTCGACTACGGCTTGCTCTGGTGGATCGCCAAGCCGCTGTTCCGCGTACTGCACTTTATCCAGGAGCACATCGTCAGCAACTGGGGCTGGGCGATCATCCTGCTGACAGTGTTTATCAAGGCGCTGCTGTTCCCACTGTCCGCCGCCGGCACCAAGTCCATGGCGCGCATGCGCAAGTTTGCGCCGCAAATGAAGAAGCTGCAGGAGCAGTACAAGGACAACCGGCAAAAGCTGGCGGAGGAGACGATGAAGCTCTACCGCCGGGAGAAGATCAACCCGATGGGCGGCTGTCTGCCGATCATGCTGCAGATGCCGGTGTTTATCGCCCTGTACTGGATGCTGACGGAGACGGTGGAACTGCGCCACGCTCCCTGGATACTGTGGATCCACGACCTGTCCGCCAAGGACCCCTACTTTATCCTGCCGGTGCTTATGGGCGCCTCCATGTGGTTTATGCAGAAGCTGAACCCCCAGCCCACCGACCCTACCCAGGCGCGCATCATGCAGCTGATGCCGCTGATGATGACCTTCTTCTTCCTCTGGTTCCCGGCCGGTCTGGTACTCTACTGGATCGCCAACAACCTGATCACCATCGCGCAGACCTGGTATATCAATAAGCAGGTGGAGGCCGGCAAGGTCTAGGAGCTCCGGTCCGCACGAGCGGCCCGGCGCGATCGATACTTGCGGTTTGGTCCGGGTCCGATCGCGGCCATGGGCCGCTCCTACAGGACACAGCCGTCACGAAGGGGCCGCAACAGCGGCCCCTTTTACATTCTGTCGAGTAAACTCAGCCAATGACCCAGCAAAGCCTCGATAAAGACACCATCGCCGCCGTGGCCACGGCCCCGGGGCGCGGCGGCATCGGCGTCATCCGCCTGTCCGGTCCCAGGGCCCTGGAAATAGCCCGCGGTATCTGCGGCGAGCGGGCGCTGAAACCGCGCCACGGCCACTATCGGGATTTCTTCCACGGCGCCCAGCTGGTCGACCAGGGCATAGCGCTCTTCTTTCCCGGCCCCAACTCCTTTACCGGCGAGGATGTGGTGGAACTGCAGGGCCACGGCGGCCCGGTCATCCTGGACCAACTGCTGCAGGCGGCCATAGCACTGGGTGCCCGCCAGGCCCGCCCCGGCGAGTTTTCCGAGCGCGCCTTTCTCAATGACAAGATAGACCTGGCCCAGGCAGAGGCGATTGCGGACCTGATCGAGGCCGGCAGCGCCCAGGCGGCGCGCAATGCAATGCGCTCGCTGCAAGGGGTATTCTCCGAAAAAATCGAAAATTTGGTCGAATATCTAACGCATCTACGTATCTATGTCGAAGCATCCATCGATTTTCCGGAAGAAGAAATCGATTTTCTCGCCGATGGCAAGGTGGCCGCGGACTTGCAGACACTTCTGCAGCAGTTGACCGCGGTGGAGGCCCAGGCGCGTCAGGGCAGCGTTGTACGTGAAGGTATGCGCGTGGCCATCGCCGGCCGCCCCAATGCCGGCAAGTCCAGTCTGCTGAATGCTCTGGCTGGCCGCGACGCGGCGATCGTCACCGATATCGCCGGCACTACCCGGGACATCCTGCGCGAACACATCGATATCGACGGCATGCCCCTCCAGTTCGCCGACACCGCCGGCCTGCGCGAGTCCCCGGATAGGGTCGAGCAGATCGGCATAGAGCGCGCCTGGGAAGAGATCCGTCGCGCGGACCGGGTACTGCTGCTGGTGGATGCGGAGCAGGCCCGGTCCCTGGATCCGGAGCAGGCCTGGCCGGAATTCACTCAGCAGTTGCCGGACGCGGAAAAACTGACCCTGGTACTGAACAAGATAGACCTGACCGACTACAGTGCCGGCCTGCAGGCCCACACCGACGGCGTGCCGGTGATCGCCATCAGCGCCAAGACGGGCGCCGGGCTGGACTCCCTGAAAGAGCATCTGAAGCAGTGCATGGGCTACAGTGGCGCCGCCGAGGGCAACTTCAGCGCCCGCCGACGCCACCTCGAAGCCCTGGCCCGCGCGCGCGCCTTTATCGAACAGGGGGCCGGCCAGCTGCGTGCCAGCGGCGCCGGCGAACTGTTGGCGGAGGACTTGCGCCAGGCCCAGCACGCACTGGGAGAAATTACCGGAGAGGTCACTGCCGACGAACTGCTCGGCCGCATCTTCGGCAGCTTCTGTATCGGCAAATAGCCCCTACCTTCGCGACGCCCCCCCTTAATCCCCATCGACGGGAGCTCCACTGCGTCCCCTTCTCCCCTGTGCAGCGGACTCGCCAACAGAGTTTCCGCGCCACGCCTGGTGGATAACACCGCGGTGCGCCATTTCGTACCGGCAACTCCACCGACAGATCACAAAAGTTGCGCACAGCTACTCACAGACTTATCCAGAAAGCAGCTTTTATGCACAGGGAATCCCCGCCGAGAGCAACGCCCTGTCAACAGAGGCCTGCGGCCGCCACGGTCCTGTGGGTAAAACCGGGGGTAACTTTGCAGAAAGCTGCGGGCGATGGCGGGCATAACTCCGGCACCGGCGGATGCGGGTCAAAGTTATCCCATCCATCCACAGCGCCCTACATAGGTTGCCCCACCTCCGAAACAGGGGTTATCAGCAAGTTACGAGGACATTCAACCAATTGATTTTAAAAGACTTTTTTCAGTTATACCGGAAAGTGCCCCCCTCTAATAAAAACAATTAATACAAAAAACCTATCAATACGGGATATGTATAAGTTAATTAATCAAAGAAAGGGACGTCGTAATTTTTTGTCAGCTTGCCAGGGTGTGCACGAACGCCATTTCCCCCTCCAGCGACCAGTGACAAATTTTCCGCTACGCCATTTGCTGTAGTCCCTAAACTGCCTATAAAATGTGCGCCCACTTTTACCGCCTGTGGCAACAGCTATGGATTTCCCCAAGACCTATGACGTGATAGTGATCGGCGGCGGCCACGCCGGCACCGAGGCCTCGCTCGCGGCCGCGCGTATAGGGGCCTCCACCCTGTTGCTGACCCACAACATAGAGACGCTGGGCCAGATGTCCTGCAACCCGGCCATCGGCGGCATCGGCAAAAGCCATCTGGTCAAGGAAGTCGACGCCCTCGGTGGCGCCATGGCCGAAGCCGCTGACAAGGGCGGCATCCAGTTCCGCGTGCTGAACGCCCGCAAGGGCCCCGCGGTGCGCGCCACCCGCGTCCAGGCGGATCGGGCCCTCTACCGCGCCGCCATCCGCTCGATTCTGGAGCGCCAGGAAAACCTGGAAATCTTCCAGCAGGCCGCCGACGACCTGATCGTCGAGGGCGAGCGGGTCACCGGGGTTGTTACCAACGCCGGCGTACGCTTCCGCGCCAAAACGGTGGTGATCACCGCCGGTACCTTCCTCGGCGGCAAGATCCATATCGGCCTGGACAGCCACTCCGGTGGCCGCGCTGGGGATCCGCCCTCCATCGCCCTGGCGGAGCGGCTGCGCGAGCTGCCCTTCCGCGTCGAGCGCCTGAAGACCGGCACGCCGCCGCGCATCGACGCGCGCTCGGTGGACTTCGCCGGCCTGGAGGAGCAGTGGGGCGATACGCCGACGCCGGTCATGTCCTACCTCGGCAGTCGCAACCAGCATCCGCGCCAGGCGTGCTGCTGGATCACCCACACGAACACGCGCACTCACGCCGTGATCCGCGGCGGCCTGGACAGGTCGCCGATGTACTCCGGCGTGATCGAGGGCATAGGCCCGCGCTACTGCCCCTCCATCGAGGACAAGGTGCACCGCTTCGCCGACAAGGACAGCCACCAGATCTTTATCGAGCCGGAGGGGCTGACCACCAACGAGCTCTATCCCAACGGCATCTCCACCAGCCTGCCCTTCGACGTGCAGATCGCGCTGGTGCACTCGATCAAGGGCTTCGAAAAGGCGCATATCACCCGCCCCGGCTACGCCATCGAGTACGATTTCTTCGATCCCCGCGATCTGCTGCCGTCGCTGGAGACCAAGTTCATCCAGGGGCTTTTCTTCGCCGGCCAGATTAACGGCACCACCGGCTACGAGGAGGCCGCGGCCCAGGGGCTGCTGGCCGGCGCCAACGCGGCACTCAAGGCGCGGGAACGCGAGGCCTGGGCGCCGCGCCGCGACCAGGCCTACCTGGGTGTGCTGGTGGACGACCTGATCACCAGCGGCACCAGGGAGCCCTACCGCATGTTTACCAGCCGCGCCGAATACCGGCTGCTGCTGCGCGAGGACAACGCGGACCTGCGCCTGACGGAAAAGGGCCGCGAGCTGGGGCTGGTGGACGACGCCCGCTGGGCCGCCTTCAGCGACAAGCGCGAGGCGATCGCGCTCGAGGAGCAGCGGCTGCGCGACACCTGGGTGCACCCGCAGACGCCCCAGGCCGCCGCCGTCGAGAGCAGGCTTCCGCAGCCGCTCTCGCGGGAGTACAGCCTGATGGACCTGCTGCGTCGCCCCGAGCTGAACTACGCCGATGTGGCATCCCTGAAGGGGGAGGCGGTCACAGATGAGCGGGTCGCCGAACAGGTGGAGATATCCGCCAAGTACGCCGGCTACATCGACCGCCAGCGAGACGAGATAGAGCGGCTGCAAGCCTACGAGGACACGCCGATTCCGGCGGACTTCGATTACGGCCAGGTTTCCGGCCTGTCCAGCGAGGTGAAGCAGAAGCTGGGTGAGTCGCGCCCGGACACACTGGCGCGGGCTTCCCGGATTCCCGGTGTGACCCCCGCGGCCGTGTCCCTGCTGCTGATCCAGTTGAAGAAGCGCGGCCTGCTGACCCGCAAGAAGGCCGTTTGAGCGAAATGATCTCGTAGGAGCGGCGGGGCGGCCATCCGCCGTTGGCCGCGATCTAACTGCCCGGTAACCCCGGAGCGCGATCGCGGCCAACGGCCGCTCCTACGGGTGGATATTAGAAACCCTCGGGGTAGATTGGGGGATCCAAAGATTTCTCTGCAAATGGAAGAATTCCGCCCGCGCCTGTGCGAGGCGGCGGCGCAGCTGTCGGTCGAACTGAGCGCCGAACAGCAGGACCAGCTGCTGGAATACCTGGCGCTGTTCGCGCGCTGGAACGCCGCCTACAACCTGTCGGCCATCCGCGATCCGGGTCAGATGCTCGAACGGCATATCATCGATAGCCTCAGTGTGGTCAACCTGTGTGGCCGCGACACTGACCCGCTGATCGACGTCGGCAGCGGCGGCGGCCTGCCCGGCGTTCCGCTGGCCATAGTGCACCCCGCGCGCCCGGTGACACTGCTCGACAGCAACGGCAAGAAAACCCGCTTCCTGTTCCAGGTAGCGAGCGCCCTGCCCCTGCCGAACGTGCAGGTGGTCAACGAGCGGGTGGAGGCGTTCGAGCCGGCGCAGCGGTATGCCGCGGTGGTGTCCCGGGCCTTCGCCTCCATCGCCGACATGGTGTCTGGAAGTGAGCACTTGCTAGCGCCCGGTGGTAGGTTTTACGCTATGAAGGGCAAGCTGCTGGAAGATGAGTTGAGCGCACTTCCAAAAGGGATTAAGGTCGAGCGGGTGCACCCCCTGGCGGTACCGGGTTGCGACGCGGATCGCCACCTTATCGTTCTCTGCCGCGATGCCTGACGCGAAGGCCCGACATGATCGAGGCGCGCGGCGACTTGACGTAAATCCCGCTTATCGAGAATCGAATTGACAAGACCTGCGCACTCCTTTTCACGGAGACGAGTGCCCACTGATGCCGGCTCTGCGCGGCGAAACCCGAAAAAGCACCGGGGAGAGCGCTTTTCGGGAGAACAAAGGACAAGAACCTTGAGCAAGATATTTGCTGTGGCCAACCAGAAAGGCGGCGTGGGCAAGACCACCACCTGCGTCAACCTGGCCGCGTCCCTGGTCGCCAACCGGCGCCGGGTCCTTCTGATCGATCTCGACCCCCAGGGCAACGCCACCATGGGCAGCGGCGTGGACAAGAGCGAACTGCAATTGTCCAGTTACGACGTGCTCGCCAGTGAACTGCCGGCGCGCAAGGCGATCGTCGCCACCGACAGCGGCTATGACCTGATGCCCGCCAACGGCGACCTTTCCGCCGCCGAGGTGGAGCTGTTGGAAATGGACGGGCGCGAGTCCCGCCTGCGCCGCGCGCTGCGGGAAATCAGCGACGACTACGACTATATCGTCGTCGACTGCCCGCCATCGCTGAACATGCTCACGGTCAACGCCCTCTGCGCCGCCAACGGCGTGCTGATCCCCATGCAGTGTGAGTACTACGCGCTGGAGGGGCTTTCGGCGCTGGTCGACACCATCACCCAGATACAGCGCGCCGCCAACCCGGAACTGAAGATCGAGGGCATATTGCGCACCATGTACGACCCGCGCAACAGCCTGACCAGCGACGTGTCCGAGCAGCTGTCGGAATACTTCGGCGAACGTCTGTACCGCACCTGTATCCCGCGCAATGTGCGCCTGGCCGAGGCCCCCAGTTTCGGTGTGCCGGCGCTGGAGTATGACCGCCACTCCAAGGGCGCCATCGCTTACCTGGCGCTGGCCGGGGAGATGACCCGCCGCCACGCCGCCAACGCGGTTCACCAAAGTCCCGGCCGCCCCGTGGCGGAAGCGGTTTAACTCGAGGTATCTAAGTCATGGCCGCCAAACGCAAGGGCCTGGGCCGGGGCCTGTCCCACCTGATCAGCGAAAACGCCAGCCAGGCCATCGCCGTGGCCTCCGGTGAGGGCACAGCGAAAGTCGCCGACGGCGAACTGCGCGAACTGCCCATCGAGTTTCTCCAGCGGGGGCGCTACCAGCCGCGCCGCGACTTCCCCCAGGAAACCCTGCAGGAACTGGCCGACTCCATCCGCGCCCAGGGCATTATGCAGCCCATCGTGGTGCGCCCGGTGGGCGAGCACAAATATGAGATCATCGCCGGCGAGCGCCGCTGGCGCGCCGCGCAGCTGGCGGGGCTGGACCGGGTGCCGGCGCTGGTGCGCGAGGTGCCCGACGAAGCCGCCATCGCCATGGCGCTGATCGAGAATATCCAGCGCGAGGACCTCAACCCGGTCGAGGAGGCGGCGGCGCTCAAGCGGCTGCAGGACGAATTCCAGCTGACCCAGCAGGAGGTGGCCGACGCGGTGGGCAAATCCCGCAGCGCCGTGACCAACCTGTTGCGCCTGCTGAGCCTGACCGAGGAAGTGCGCACCTTCCTCGAGCGCGGCGACCTGGAGCTGGGCCACGCCAAGGCCCTGCTCGGCCTCGCCGGCGAGACCCAGCGCGCCACCGCCCGCCAGGTGGTGGAGCGCGGCCTGACCGTGCGCCAGGCGGAGGCCCTGGTGCGGCGCCTGCAGCAACAGGCGCAGAATCCGACCACCGCCAAGCCGAAAGAAGATCCGAATATCCGCCGCCTGAGCGAGCGACTGGCGGAGAAGATCGGCGTACCCGTGGCCATCGATCACAACGACAGGGGCGTCGGCCGCCTGGTGCTCAAGTACAGCAGCCTGGATGAACTGGACGGTATCCTCGCCCACCTGGGCTACAGCGAGGACTGAGTCCGCCGGCAAAACATGCGCCTTTTTGGCGCACGGCCCCCTGTTGGTAAATACTTACTGAGCTGACTTTTATCGGGGAAAAACCCTCGAAAATTAAATAACTTGGCGACATTTGCCGGTTGAACCGGCGATGCGGTTGCTCCTATAATTCGCACGCCCAAAATTTGGGCGGACAGCGCATATAAAAACCCCTGAACAATCAGGTCTAAGCAACCAGGGTCGGCTTATCCCCGCCTATGTACAAACCCCCGGTGTTAGTGATTGCCGCGGTACAGCTGCTGCTGGTATCGCTCGCCGGTGCAGGCCTGCATTTCAGCGACAGGCCGGTGACCGCGCTCTCCGTAGTGATTGGCGGCGCCCTGTGTGCGCTGCCCAATGCGTATTTCGGCCTGCGCGCCTTTCAGGGCGACCCGCGTGAGCGCGGCGCGCGGGCGACGGACCGGGTGCTGCAGAACTTCTACCGTGGGGAAACGGGCAAGTTCGCGCTCACCCTGGTCGGCTTTGCCGGGGTGTTTGCGATGGTGAAACCACTGAACCCGGCGGCCCTGTTTATCAGCTACGGCCTCTGCGTGATCGTTCAGTGGCTGTTGGCGGCGCGGCTGGTGCGTTAGTCTTTGCCGGCTCTTTAATGAGCTGAGGGCTCTTCTAGGAAGCTGAGGGCTCCGCAGACCGCCGCGGAAGAAAAGAATTCATACTTTACGATTGTTGAGGAACTATGGCTGGCGAAGCGCAAACCGCGACGGGGTATATCCAACACCATCTGCAGAACATGGCGTTCGGCAAGCTGCCGGCGGGCTATACCCGTGCAGACGGCACCGTGCTCGGCGAGAGCACCTGGACCATGGCCTACTCCTCCCAGGAAGCGGCGGACATGGGTTTCTGGGCCGTGCACCTGGACACCCTGGGTTGGTCCATCGGCCTGGGCCTGATTTTCTGTTTCCTGTTCGCCGGCGCGGCCAGGAAGGCCACTGCCGGCGTACCCGGCGGCTTCCAGAGCTTCGTCGAGCTGGTGACCGAATTTATCGACAAGCTGGTCAAGGAGACCTTCCCGCACCGCAACAGCATGGTCGCCCCCATGGCGCTGACCATCTTCGTGTGGGTCTTCCTGATGAACCTGATGGACCTGGTGCCGGTGGATTGGCTGCCGATGGCCGCCGCCAAGGTCTCCGGCAACGATCACCTCTTCTTCAAGGTGGTACCCACCACCGACCCCAATGCCACCCTGGGCATGGCGCTGGCGGTGTTCGCGCTGATGATCATCTTCAGCATCCGGGAAAAGGGCCCCATCGGCTTTATCAAAGAGCTGACCCTGCACCCCTTCCACACCGGCAAGTGGTACTTCGATCTTCTGCTGATTCCGTTCAACTTCCTGCTGGAGGTGGTTTCCCTGGTCGCCAAGCCGATCTCCCTCGGCCTGCGTCTGTTCGGCAACCTCTATGCGGGCGAGATGATCTTTATCCTGATCGCCATCGTATTCGGCGTAGGCGTGTTGGGCTTTATCGGCGCCGGCCTGATGCACATGGGCTGGGCCATCTTCCACGTGCTGGTGATCACCTTGCAGGCGTTCGTGTTCATGGTGCTGACCACCGTGTACATGGCCATGGCGCACCATCGCGACGAAGAGCACGAGCACGATCAATAAGTTTTTGACAGTTAACCCTTTAATCAACCTTTACAACAACTCTTAACCTTTATTGGAGAACACAATGGAAGCATTAGGTCTGGTTTACATCGCGGCAGCTCTGCTGATCGGTCTGGGCGCACTGGGTACCGCCATCGGTTTCGGCACCCTGGGCGGCAAGCTGCTGGAAGGTTCCGCGCGCCAGCCGGAACAGGCCCCGGCCCTGCAGGGCAAAATGTTCCTGATGGCGGGTCTGCTCGACGCCGTTCCGATGATCGGTGTGGGTATCGCTATGTACCTGATTTTCGCCGTCGCTCCTGGTCTGGTGTAATTCCATCGTTCCAATTGCCCTTAACCCCCAAAGTTCTTTTTTTGTAAAGAGCAAAGAGCAAGAGGTGTCGGTGTGAACATCAACCTGACTCTAATCGGCCAGTCGATCACATTCCTGGCCTTCGTATGGTTCTGCTGGCGTTTCGTGTGGCCGCCGCTGCTCGGCGTCATGCAGGAGCGCGAGCAGAAGATCGCCACCGGTCTGGAAGAGGCCGAGCGTGCGGGCAAGGATCTGGAGCTGGCGCGCCGCAAGGCCGCCGACCAGCTGAAGGAAGCCAAAGAACAGGCCGCGGATATCATCGAAGGCGCCAACAAGCGCGCCAACCAGATTGTCGATGAAGCCAAACAGGCCGCCCTGGCTGAGGGCGATCGCCTGAAGGCAGCGGCCAAGGCCGAGATCGAACAGGAAGTGAACCGCGCCAAGGAGCAGCTGCGTGCCCGTGTGGCCGCCCTGTCCGTGGCCGGTGCGGAGAAGATTCTCTCGGTCAATATCGACGCCAAGACGCACGACGACCTGATCGAACAACTGGCAGCCGAGCTGTAGAGCGAGGAACCCCATGGCGGAACTCAGCACCCTGGCCCGGCCCTACGCCAAAGCGGCATTCAGCTACGCGCAGGAAGCCTCCGACCTCAACGGTTGGAGCTCCCTGCTTGCCACTGCGGCTGCGGTCAGCCAGAACGAAAAAATGCGTGAGTTGCTGGAGAACCCACAGCTCACCAGCGCCCAACGCGCAGACAAATTCCTGTCGATCTGCTCAGATGACCTCAGCGATTCCGGCGCGAATTTCATCCGGCTGCTGGCGGAGAACCACCGCCTGGCGTTGTTGCCGGAGATTTCCGCGCTGTTTGAAGAGCTGAAAGCGCAGGCGGAAGCCACCCTGGAGGTGGAAGTCGTATCGGCGCGCGCCCTCAGCGAGGCCCAGTCCCGGAAACTGACTGAGGCGCTGGCGAAGAAGTTTGAACGGGAAGTGCACCTGCACAACTCGGTGGACGAGAGTCTGCTGGGCGGCGCCGTGATACGCGCCGGAGATACCGTCATCGACGGCACGGTGCGCGGCCGCCTGGCCAAACTCGCCGAGGCAATAAACTCCTAATTTAATTTTCCGGCCCGTGCCGGAAAATCTGAGGAACAGAGCATGCAGCAACTGAATCCCTCCGAGATCAGTGAAATCATCAAGAGCCGCATCGAAAGTCTCGATGTGAGCACCCAGGCCCAGAACGAGGGCACCATCGTTTCCGTTTCCGACGGCATCATCCGCATCCACGGCCTGGCCGACGTGATGTACGGTGAGATGATCGAGTTCGAGGGCGGTGTCTACGGTATGGCGCTGAACCTGGAGCGCGACTCCGTGGGCGCGGTGATCCTGGGCGACTACAAATCCCTGGCCGAAGGCCAGAAGTGCCGCTGCACCGGCCGCATTCTGGAGACCCCGGTGGGGCCGGAACTGCTGGGCCGCGTGGTGGACGCCCTGGGCAACCCGATCGACGGCAAGGGCCCGCTGAACACCAAGCTGACCGACGCGGTGGAAAAGGTAGCGCCCGGCGTTATCGCCCGCCAGTCCGTCGACCAGCCGGTACAGACCGGCCTGAAGGCGATCGACACCATGATCCCGATCGGCCGCGGCCAGCGCGAGCTGATCATCGGCGACCGCCAGATCGGTAAGACCGCCGTGGCGATCGACGCCATCATCAACCAGAAAGGCACCGGCATTAAGTGTATCTACGTTGCCGTGGGCCAGAAGCAGTCGTCCATCGCCAACGTGGTGCGCAAGCTGGAAGAGCACGGCGCCATGGACCACACCATCGTGGTTGCCGCCGGCGCCGCCGACCCGGCCGCGATGCAGTTCCTGGCTCCCTATGTGGGCTGCACCATGGGCGAGTACTTCCGCGACCGCGGCGAAGACGCCCTGATCATCTACGACGACCTGACCAAGCAGGCCTGGGCCTACCGCCAGATCTCCCTGCTGCTGAAGCGTCCGCCGGGCCGCGAAGCCTACCCGGGTGACGTCTTCTACCTGCACTCCCGCCTGTTGGAGCGCGCCGCGCGCGTCAACGCCGACTACGTGGAGAAATTCACCAACGGCGAAGTGAAAGGCAAGACCGGCTCCCTGACCGCCCTGCCGATCATCGAGACCCAGGCCGGCGACGTTTCCGCGTTCGTACCGACCAACGTGATCTCCATTACCGACGGCCAGATCTTCCTGGAGACCGATCTGTTCAACGCCGGTATCCGCCCCGCGATCAACCCGGGTATCTCCGTATCCCGCGTGGGTGGTGCGGCCCAGACCAAGGTGATCAAGAAGCTGTCCGGCGGCATCCGTACCGCCCTGGCCCAGTACCGCGAGCTGGCGGCCTTCTCCCAATTCGCCTCTGACCTGGACGAGGCCACCAAGGCCCAGCTGGATCACGGTGCGCGCGTCACCGAGCTGATGAAGCAGAAGCAGTACAGCCCCATGTCCATCGCGGAAATGGCCGTCTCTGTTTACGCCGCCGACAAGGGTTACCTGAAAGACGTGGAAGTCGCCAAGGTGCTCGACTTCGAATCCGCCCTGCTCGCCTACATGAACAGCGAACATGCAGAGCTGATGGAAAAGGTGAACAGCACCGGCGACTACAACGACGAGATCGACGCCGCCTTCAAGGCCGCCATCGAGAAGTTCGTCGCTACCGGTAGCTGGTAAGAACGCTCTGGCACAACTCCTTATGTAGGAGCGGCCGGTGGCCGCGATCAGACTCTAATCGCGGCCATCGGCCGCTCCTACAGGGGAAAAATGTCCAGCGAACAAGGGTAAATCACTATGGCAGGCGGAAAAGAAGTACGCACAAAAATTGCCAGCATCAAGAGCACGCAGAAGATTACCTCCGCGATGGAAATGGTCGCGGCGAGCAAGATGCGCAAGGCTCAGGATCGCATGGCACTGGGGCGTCCCTACGCCCAGCGCATACGCGCGGTGATCGGCCACGTCGCCAACGCCTCGGCCGAATACCAGCACATCTACCTGCAGGAGCGCGAGGTCAAGCGGGTCGGGTTCATCCTGGTATCCACCGATCGCGGTCTCTGCGGCGGCCTGAACATCAATATGTTCAAGACGGCGATCCGCGAGATGCAGGCCTGGTCCCAGAAGGGTGCCGAAGTAGAGGTCTGCGCCGTGGGCAACAAGGCGGCCGGTTTCTTCAAAGCCATCGGCGCCGTCGTGGTGGCCGCGTTGCGGGATGTGGGCGACGAGCCCCAGGCCAACAAACTGATCGGCTCGGTGAAGGTGATGATGGACCGCTTCGCGGAGGGCGACATCGATCGCCTCTTCCTGGTGTCCAACGAATTCATCAACACCATGTCGCAGAAGCCGCGGGTGCAGCAACTGCTGCCGCTGCCTAAAGACGACGACGAAATGCTCAAGCACGAGTGGGACTACCTCTACGAGCCGGATCCGAAGGAGTTGCTGGACGGCTTGCTGGCTCGCTATATCGAGTCCCAGGTGTACCAGGCAGTGGTTGAAAACAAGGCCTGCGAACAGGCTGCGCGCATGATTGCAATGAAGAGCGCCACCGACAACGCCGGTGAGCTGATCGACGCACTGCAGCTTGTGTACAACAAGGCGCGCCAGGCGGCCATCACCCAGGAGCTGTCCGAGATTGTGGGCGGCGCCGCAGCGGTTTAAAGCCAGCCACCCCTTCCCTCTCGCACTCGCGGGAGAGGCCGGGGGCCTCCTGCTCCCCTCTCCCGCTTGCGGGAGAGGGGCCGGGGGAGAGGGCAAAGAGAAGCGCCTGCGGCAAAGAAAGAATTGAAAGCTGAGGATCCGGAAATGAGTAACGGGCAAATTGTGCAAGTGATCGGCGCGGTCATCGACGTGGAATTCCCACGCGATGCCGTACCGAATGTTTACGACGCACTCCAGTGTGAGGAAAAGAACCTCACCATGGAAGTGCAGCAGCAGCTGGGTGACGGCGTGGTTCGCGCCATCGCCATGGGCTCCTCCGAGGGCGTGCGCCGCGGCCTGGCGGTGACCAATACTGGAGCGCCGGTTTCCGTACCGGTTGGCCACGAGACCCTGGGTCGCATCATGGACGTGCTGGGCAACCCGATCGACGAGTGCGGTCCGATCGGCGAGAAGGAGCGCATGTCTATCCACCGCGCCGCCCCCACCTACGAAGAGCAGTCCAGCTCCACCGAACTGCTGGAGACCGGCATCAAGGTGATCGACCTGGTATGCCCGTTTGCGAAAGGCGGCAAGGTTGGCCTGTTCGGCGGCGCCGGCGTGGGCAAGACCGTCAACATGATGGAGCTGATCAACAACATCGCCACCGAGCACTCCGGCCTGTCCGTGTTCGCCGGTGTTGGTGAGCGCACCCGTGAAGGTAACGACTTCTACCACGAGATGCAGGAAGCCGGCGTTGTCAACGTCGAAGAGTTCGCCAAGTCCAAGGTGGCGATGGTCTACGGCCAGATGAACGAGCCGCCGGGCAACCGACTGCGCGTGGCCCTGACCGGCCTGACCATGGCGGAGAAATTCCGCGATGAAGGTCGTGACGTACTGCTGTTCGTCGACAACATCTACCGCTACACCCTGGCCGGTACCGAAGTATCCGCGCTGCTCGGCCGTATGCCGTCCGCAGTGGGTTACCAGCCGACCCTGGCGGAAGAGATGGGCGTCCTGCAGGAGCGCATCACCTCCACCAAGACCGGCTCCATCACCTCCATCCAGGCCGTCTACGTACCGGCGGACGACCTCACCGACCCGTCACCGGCCACCACCTTCGCGCACCTGGACTCCACCGTGGTACTGAGCCGCGACATTGCCGCCAAGGGTATCTACCCGGCGGTGGACCCGCTCGATTCCACCTCCCGCCAGTTGGACCCGCTGGTGATCGGCCAGGAGCACTACCAGGTGGCCCGTGGCGTACAGTCTGTACTGCAGCGCTACAAGGAACTGAAGGACATCATCGCCATCCTGGGCATGGACGAGCTGTCTGAAGACGACAAGCAGACGGTAGCGCGCGCGCGTAAGATCGAGCGTTTCCTGTCCCAGCCGTTCCACGTGGCGGAAGTATTTACCGGCGCGCCGGGCAAATACGTCTCCCTGAAAGAGACTATCCGCGGCTTCCAGGGTATCCTGAACGGCGATTACGACCACATGCCTGAGCAGGCCTTCTACATGGTGGGCACCATCGACGAAGCGGTGGAAAAAGCCAACAAGGCGAAGGGCTAAGCGACAGAGGCAGACAATATGGCCATGACAGTACATTGTGACGTTGTCAGCGCCGAGCAGTCTCTCTTCTCCGGACTGGTGGAGATGGTGATAGTGAGCGGGGTCGAAGGGGAGCTTGGCATCTCCTACGGCCACGCGCAGCTGCTCACCGCCCTGAAACCCGGTCCGGTGCGCATCATCAAGAAAGGTGGTGAAGAGGAAGTGCTGTTCGTCAGCGGCGGCTACGCCGAGGTGCAGCCGAGTATGGTGACCATCCTCGCGGATGTGGCCGAGCGCGAAATCGACGAAGAGGCAGCGCAGAAGGCCCGCGAGGAAGCGGCCCACGCCCTGCACAAGGCGCCCTCGGAAATCGACTACGCCCGCATCTCCGCCCAGTTGGCCGAAGCCGAAGCGCGCCTGCGCACGCTGCAGGCTATTCGTAAGGCGGCTGGTAAGTAAGCGGCTCTTACACTCCCGTAGGGGCCTGCTTGCAGGCGATCAGAAAAGCAGCTTCGGCTGCTTTTTTTGCCTCCGCCCTCCCCTTTCACTATCAAATACCAAGTTAATTTTTTAAACTTTGGCACCGAGCCCAACGCTGTGGGTGAACAATTAACTTAGGAAATATCCAAGGAGCGACCATGCACAATACCCATTATCATTCCTACGAATTTTGCTGATCTGCCTGATTTTCCCGGTAAGTGCTCAAGCGGCTACCTATTTTGATAAGACAGTGAAAACCGTAAAGGTCAATAACACAGGAATATACTTCAGCATAGAGGAAGGGATGCTGGACCCCGAAGGGTGTGGGGACAGCTGTAACAATTTTTACTTCGTGGATAGCAATAGTCCTTACGAAAAAGAACTATATAGCCAGCTTCTTACTGCTTAGGCATCGAGCACCAAAATAAGGTTTGGGTTAAGTGGCTGCACGGGCGGTTACCCGAAGGTATACAGGGTCGACATACTGTGACTAGCGTACTTCGCTAGCAAAAAGCTGTTCTTGAAAGGGCTGGCACCGCTGCAGTCCATTTCGCTAAAACGAGAGAATATAAATTCAGTATGAAAAAAATTATCTTGACATGTAGTCTATGCTTTCAATTTCTTGCATTTAATGCAAATTCCTTAACCTACGATCAAATATTGGCGGAATATAATGGAGGAGTAATTGGCAGTGTAAATAATTGCGGTGTCAATTTTTCTGTAGCGCCCCAATACTTAAGGGGGGCTGGCTCGGTTTCTTTGCAGAGACCGGGTGAATATTTTTATGCAATTTCAGCTCTGGGTAACTCTGGAGTTGTAAAGTGGACCCCACCGTCAAGACAGAATTTCTCCAGAGTTTAAGCTGCATCCATCTCTTCACACACAGCTGAACAGCGCTGCCCTGATGCTGCGGGAGAAGCGGCCCCCGTGCAGCGTGGTGGCTC
>Ga0207773_100119_pt1 | contig 66233 bp, 47 predicted proteins | sample TtaePargueraPR_2_FD_187281 | JGI IMG/M metagenome (GOLD analysis project Ga0207773, IMG submission 187281) | Aerobic enrichment media microbial communities from Bioluminiscent Bay, La Parguera, Puerto Rico - Tt and M1 (3) (SPAdes) | ecosystem: Environmental > Aquatic > Marine > Unclassified ...
CAGGTCGGGGTCGACCCGACCGGCGCTGAGCTGATCCGAGCTGCGGAGAACGCCATCTACCGCCTGCCCGGCGGCGTTGTCGCCCGCGTCAGCCGCGACGGACAGCTCGCCACCGCCGGCAAAGAAGTACGGGTGTCCCGCTGGCTCAACGAATCCGGGATACCGGCGGTCCGCGCGATCGAGGACCTGCCGCAACCGGTCGCGGTCGACAGGCGAGCCGTCACCTTCTGGCACGAGCTGCCGCCGCACCGGGAAGGCAGCATCGGCCAGCTCGCCCAGGTGCTGCAACAGCTGCACCGCCTGCGGCCCCCGGCAAGTCTCGACCTGCCACCGCTGGCACCGTTCGTACGCCTGGAACAGCGCATCGCCGATGCGACCGTATTCTCAGCCGACGACCGCAGCTGGCTGCTCGATCACCTGCACGGCTTGCAGGAGCGCTACCGCGAGCTTCCTCCCGGCCTCCCCCACGGTGCAGTGCACGGCGACGCCTGGGCCGGCAACATCGTCGACACCGACGCCGGACCCGTCGTGCTCGACCTAGAACGATTCGCCTTCGGCCCACCCGAGTGGGACCTGGTCTCCGTCGCCGTCGACCACCTGACCTTCAGCGCCGAGTACGCACCCGGCTGGACCGAGTTCTGCCAGCACTACGGCTACGACGTCACCAGCTGGCCGGGACTCTCGGTCCTCCGCGACGCCCGAGAGCTGCGCAAGGTCACCTTCGCCGCCCAACTCGCCCGAGACAACCCAGCCCTACGCGACCAGGCCCGCTATCGCCTGGAATGCATCAAGGGAGAAGAGGGACAGAGACCCTGGAATTGGTTGCCAGTTCCTTAGGTGATCCCTGCAGACCGTAACCTTTACGAAACACGTGCCAGTCCTCGCACAACTACAGCGGCTGCAGCGCGCAAGGCAATCCTGACGACCGACTCACAAAAAACTCATCGCCGCCGAGCCACCCGCCAACAACCGATCCACAGATCCGCACAACAAATTGTGTACAATCGCGTATTAATGACGATCGGCGAGTTCGGCGAGATACTCCTCATGTCGCAGTATCTGTGGTGCGACCGCACGTATCTCGACACGAAGCGCTTCCAGGGCAATTTCGACGATTTGGCGGTAGTCAGGGCAACGAGCTTCGAGCCATCGCGCCGTGGCCGCTTCGTCTCCGTCGCGCATAAGGCTCTCGAACTCGTCGACACCTTCCAGTCCGACACGTTCCGCGATCTCTTCACCAACTCGTAACTGCAGGGTTTCGTATATGTACTCCAAGAGAAGCTCACGCACCACTCGCGGAAGTCCGAGCAGTCCCAGCTCTGCGAGAAAATCGTCGTTGAGTTCGAACAACTATTCACCACCAAACCAGAGCATCTACCATCAAACAGATCCGCGATGCGCCAGTAAGCGGATCAGTGTAACCCTGAACTCACTGAAGATAATTACCACGCCCATGTCTTGCGCCATCAAATCGACTCATCCTCCGCAAGAGTGCACGAATACCAAATTCGACAGCTATTGGAAAACGAATAGGTTCGCATTCGGCTTCAGCCGAATGAGTCAAGTTCTTCGCCTCGACGATCGGTAGGTTTTCAAAAACCTCGTTCCTCATATCATATCCCTTCGTACCGTCTCAACCAAAAGATCGACAGTTGAATCGAGAAGCTCTCTTTGCGTACGCCATTCGCTACTTCGCTCCACCCCCAACCTAACAAATTCCCGCAGTTCACGCCGAAGTGTTGCGACAATTTCAACCGCCGCCGCACTGCCGGTCAGTTCGATGCGCGCCATTGCAGAGTTTATATCGGAGAAGTCGAATGAATCGCCGGCAATTTCGAGGGCCTTCGGTCCTTTGTCTAGCCTGGAAAATCTGACCCGAACTCGAGAGACCGCAAGCTTCAACTCGAGCGTGGAACGAACGCGTTCCTCACGGAGCCACTTTCGATGTTCGTCCCGCCAGTTCATTCGCGCAACGATCACCACCGCTGCCAACGAGAGAATAGCGCTGATCGCCGAGATCAAGGGAGCCAGCCACACGTTCATGAGGTACCCGAATCCCAGTCACCTGTTGGATCATCTTCCTCCTTGCCGGGGGGTCCTTCATCGGCAACCGAATCCGCAGGAGTCTCACTTATCTCATCTAGCTTCGAATCTTCCCCGCCCTCTACGTGTAGCATTTGTCGCTTCGACAGCCATCCATCAAAAAAAGAGCCTCCGGCCTTGTTGCCAGCAGTGGGTAGCGAATCAGCCTCGGAAGCCTCGCTCCTATCTACTCTCGGTAGACCGACTTCCGCCGAGGCGCGCTCTAGGGCATGTCGTGCTTGAACGGATGCGACAGCTTCAGGTACAACGCCTGGACGCTCATACGAATCGTCCAAAGTGACTGTGAATGGGTCCAGCCGTTCCCCATCAATTGTCAAGACAACTAGCGCTCCATGCTTCTTTATACGGAGCAAATCTTCAGGATTCATTCCCAGCTCAGCACCTAGAGCATTGGCATCACGCCTGCCGTGCCCCTGGACAATCAGATTCCCGACGTTTCCGAGAATTGAGTCTAGCAGTGTACCAACCCTGGCTCCTTCGTGAACCGAGAAGGATGATAGCTGACTAAGTGTTTGGTTTGCCAGTGTCAGGCCCAGATTGAACTTGCGAGCCTCCGGAATAATGGTAAGGAACGACGTATCGACAAAGTTCTGGAACTCATCAACAAGCAGCATGGCGGGAGATTCTTGCTTCAAGAAGGCTCCGTTCATCGTGCAACGAAGAACCCGCTGCACGATTAGCGACCCCAGAAACTGGCTCGGCCCATTTCCGAGGTCGGTGCGTGGGACTTTAACCAAAACTGCAGCGTTCCTTCTTAGCATATCTTCTAGGCGAACAGATGGCTTTCCGCTTGTTGCCTGAACAAGAGGACCCGGACGCCGGAAGTCGCCAAACTTAGAAACAAACCACTGCTCAACTTCCGCCTGCTCCGTCGGCCGCATTCGCTCATGCAACTGCCAACGCTGGAATAGATCTGATCTCCCTCTCCGTCGAAGCAAATCTTGCACGCCACTTCGATAATCTCTATCTTCGATAAGCCTCAATACATCTTGAATGCACGCCCACTCGCCATCAGCCTCGTTCGCAGTGGCCACAAGCGACTGAAGTGACAGCCGGAGCAGCTCCGCGAACCTCGGACCAGTCCATTCATGGTAGGCACCAGCCCGAAACAGGTCAATCAGTTCTTCAATATTGTATTCAATACTCTCATCATCGACCGCGTCGAGGTAGAGGGGATTGAGGCTTGGAACATCTTCTCCGCCAAGGTCTAAGGCGACAAGCGGATCACGAAAGGCGCTGTGGCGGACGGCATAGTCGTATAAGTCACCGTGCGGATCAATAATGATTACCGGACCCGCCCGAGTCAGGTCATATCGCGCGATGTTCTTTAGGGTGTTTGTCTTGCCAACACCCGTACGGCCGATAATGTAGGTGTGGAGCAGTCTACTTGAATCCGGTATCCGGATAGTGACCTCATCGTCCACGAAGGGCCGCGCCGCGCTAGCTCTACCAATGACAGCGCCCTCCCCATGGTCCGCAAATTCGTTTATTGGCAGATGAAGTGGAACCCGCCTTCCGAGGCCTCGGCTCTCAATCTTGCCGTGGGGAGGGTGTAGAACTCTGTGAGCGATCTCGACAGAATATACAGGTTTCGGTTCGCTTCGAGCGCGGCTTGGGTCAACGATATCAAACTCGGCGCCATTATACAGCACAGCACCAACAAGGTTTGCCAACGCATCGTTACGATCGGGAGTTGTTAGAGAGACCTGCAATCCGATTCCAATAGCGCCCGGAAGTTGTCCAAGAAACCACTTAGCTCCTGGACCGTCCTCGCCGGCAAGCCGCACATCGCGCGGATCGGCAGGTCCTTCTGACGTCTTAGGTTGCTCGTCAGTGCGAATTCCAGCGATCTCAAATACGCAGCCACCACCAGTGGCCCGCATAACGTCCACAAGGAACCCGAGATCTTCCCTGACGGTTGGGGCAACACCTGCGTTAGGCACCAATTCGACAGTATGCCCTGCCGACCCCTCCCTTACCCTTCCCGCATATAGTTGCCAGCCACGGAGAAATACAGAGCGCGCGATCCGCTGCAGCGAGGTAAAATACCTTTTACTGGCATCGTCTGACGGCCCGTAAAAATTGACGGTGTAGAGCGCAGAAACGTTACCCGTTGCTGGTTCCTGATGGGTTTCTAAGCGATACGTCACTCGCGAGCCTCTAGGCGCCGAACGCGCAAACGTCAGCAATAAGTCTTGCTGCTCTGAGAGGGTATCAAGGGCGTCTGAAGCATCAAAACGTCCTAGCCCGATCGAGAAATGACAGACCTCACCAGGGTCAGTTGCTGCAGACTCACGCTCCGGCGCTTGCGTTGCGGATCGATTACCAAGCGCTACCGCATACCTTTCTGCCACGTTTAGAAGCAGCTTATAAGTGTCCACGTCGTCATCGTACTCAGAAAGAGCAACCTGAATCTTTTCCTTGACAGTACGCAACACATCACGTCGATGCTCCATTACGGATGGCGTCTCTGGCGTGACAAGGTGACGAGTTAGCTGCTCACCCAACTGCTGCGTCATCAAATCGTCGTTACTGGCTTGCCGAAAAATTTGCAGTGCGTCTGAAATCAGAGCCAATCGCGGTTTACCTTGCACGTAGCTGAACCAACGCGATATTTCCTGTAAACTGTCAGTTGCCGACGAGACGCTTTGCGGTAGCCCTTGGAAGGCGCGAACTACATCGATGGACTCTTTACCGTCTGACCGCGATACCATCGCGCTTCGAAGGGAGACACGATTCTGCTTCTTTGTCAGGGCCTTTGGCTTCTCCGGCGTTCCGTGCCATTCAATGGCCAGAATTCCCTCAGATCCTCCAGGTATCGGCTTCGGGATTCCGTTCTCTACAAATCTGTCTCTACAGCCAGCCGCGAAGATGGTAGAACCACCGAATTGCGCATGGTTCGACAATATCCGAGGAAAGTCACGCGGAGCCTCCGGCAAGAACGCATCAGTATTACTAGAGTATGCTGGAATTGCGAGAATATCTGGGCGGGGATCCAGTTCTGACATACTCATCCCCGCAACAAGGTAGTCCTTGCAGATCGCGACACCCAGATTTATCTGCTTACCGCCGCATTCGACGACTACGCATCTCGGTCCGGCCCCGCCGTTGATAAGTTCTCCATCAGCAGCGTGCTTCTTAGCGATCAGATGACACTTATTGCCGTTGAATACCGCAACGACGTTACTCATGTGTGGAACTTTGTCAGATGAATATTCGGACAGTGCTTCGATTTCCAACTTACGCTGCACGCCGATTCCGGCAACAATCGTCATGCGCGGCGAGAAGCCGGAAAGTATACGAAGCGTTGACTTATCTGTGATGAATGCATATTCTGGGAAAACGCACAGATCGACCGATGACCGCTCCAGGAACGACAGTATCTGCTCGAGGCGCCTATTCTGGAGTTCGATAAGACCAGCTTGCACCTTAGACCGCACCCCCTGAAAAGATGGGACGCGTTCAACCAAGCCCGCAAGCGATACTGACGGCGTGAAATCGCCCGCGTGCCATGTCAGCGGCTCCGCCGGTGTCCATAGGTCCGAGTTGGGGGTGACGGCGCTTGGGACGAAGTCAAGCTGGACGGTAGCGAGATGCAGCAAGACCCCTCCATGAGGATGAGACAGGCCTCAAATCTATCACCGGACTGCCTATACCCAGGAGGGGTGATCGTCGCTCCTCAACTAGCCAGTCGGACGAGGCACGCACTCGACGCAACGCGCGCGTCGAGTTGATCTTATTCTAGAACGATGGCGAGCGGCTTCGCCCTCGTCCCTTGACCTGCGATCATGCATCTGTCAATCGGCAAAACCATGGCTAGGAACATGATCATGATTGATCATCGACAATTCGCCTCAAAGTTGACAGGTTTGGTGTTCGATGTTGCTTTGACCTGGGGTTTTGCTGAAAGCGACGCGTCGACCTCGATGATTGGAACAGCACCAAGCATGTCCGGCGGCCCTGCTCGCTGCTGGTCGACATGCGCGCTTTGTGGGCATGGCGGTGGTCTCCATCACGGCGGTGATCTGGTCCGCGGAGGCCAAGTGGTGGCGATGCGTAGCGTTCGGCGGCACTGGGTAGACGAGGCGGCCAGCTCGACCTCGTCTAGCGGGCGTCAGGCACCGGCTGTACCACAGCGTGTTGCCAGAGGAGCTATCTGCAGACCCCACCACTAGGTACGACGTGGTGTCAGTGCAGGCGCCACACCTGGAAGGTGGGGCCGTCGGCGGGCAGGGTCAGGGTGCCGTCGGCGGCCGGGCGTAGCGGTGGGGCGCCGCCGTACAGGTTGACCAGTGCCGGAGCAGCAGCGTCCGGCGGGGCCACCAGACCGGACAGGCGCACCGGAGCGCCCGACGCGCGCCGGGCCAACGCCAACACCGACCCGGACGGCGACTCCCGCAGATAGACCAGGGCGTCGTCATCGGCGTACACCCAACGAAGGCCACCGTGCCGCAGCTCCGGCACCTCCCGACGCAACGCCACCAACGCCCGATACACCCCGAACGTAGCCCCGTCCCACGAGCCCGGCCGGTCCCACGGCATCGGCGTCCGCGAACCCTCCCCGTTGTCCCCCCGCAACCCCAACTCGTCCCCGGCGAACACCATCGGCATCCCCGGCAACGTGAACTGCAACCCGGCCGCCACCTCCTGCCGCGGCGCGTCCCCCACCACCGTCCGCACCCGGGCCGAATCATGCGAACCGAGCAGCTGCCACGAATGCACCAACGACCGCCACGACACCAACGCCCCGAACGATCGCATCGTCGCCAACGCCGCCGACCCCGACCGGGCCGGCACCCCACCCGGTACGCCGAGGAAGTCCGGCAACTCCAACGATGATGACCGCAGCCAGCTCCACACCGGCCGGGTGAACCCGGCATAGTTCATCGTGCCGTGCCAACCGTCGGCGTCCAGGTCACGGGTGAAATCGTGCCCGTGCTCGGCAACGATCAGCCCGTCCGACCGGGTCTCGGCGACCGCCCGGCGCAGCAACGCGGCCACCTCCAGGGTGAGCGCGTCGGCACCGCGCCGGCCGGTCATGTTCGCCACATCGATCCGCCAACCGTCCAACCCGTACGGCGGCAGCAGCCACCGCCGCGCCACCGACGATGGCCCATCGACGAAGCGTCGCCGCAGCTCAGCGCTGCCCCAGTTGAGTTTCGGCAGCGACTTCACACCCAGCCACGACTCATAATCACCGTCGTCGCCGAAGTAGTACAGCTCCCGCTCCGCCGACGTTACGTCCGACACGGCGGCGGTGAACCACGGGTGGGCGTCGCCGGTGTGGTTGCTGGTGATGTCGCCGAGCAGCCGCCACCCGCGAGCGTGCACCGCCGCCGACAGCCGCGCCAGAGCCTCGTCCCCGCCGAGCAGCGGGTCGACGTGGTCGAACGCGGAGGCGTCGTACCGGTGATTGGACCGGGCCGGGAAGATCGGCGTCAGGTAGACGGTGTTGACGCCAAGCCGCTCCAGGTGGTCGAGCCGCTCCCGGATGCCGTCCAGGTCACCGCCGTAGAACTGGGCCGGCGTCTCCGGCCCGCGCCCGACGACCGGGGTGTCCCAGTCACACCGGATCGCCCACTCCGGCAGCTCCCGCCCGTCAGCCGCAGCCGACCGGGCGAACCGGTCCGGGAAGATCTGGTAGATCACCGCGTCGGCGGCCCAGGCCGGCGGCGCATCGTGGGTGACGAGCCGGAAGTCGGTGGCGTCCGGCACGTCGTGGTCGACCTCGCCGACCCCGGTCAACCAGCGCCGCCCACCCCCGACAGCAGCAGACCCGGCGCCGGCCAGCAGGAAACGGTACGGCGTGACCGGGTTGCGGGCCTCCACCTCGCCCCGCCACCACACATCCCCGTTCGAGTCTTGCCGGTCGACCACCGCCTCGGTGAAGCGCGGCTCACCGTCGGCTGTGGAGCGTACCCACAGATTGTCGACCGGCCGCGCACCCGCCGGCACCCGGACGAAGACCGACACCCGATCACCCAGGTTTACCCCGGCGGCGGCACCCGGCGCATACAACGACGATCCGTCATGGTGCGCCTCGAACAGCTGGCCCACAAGCTAACCCTTCACAGACCCGGAGGTGAGACCGGAGACGATGTAGCGGCTGAGCAGCTGAAACACCAGCACCGTCGGGATCGCCGTCAGCAGCGTGCCGGCGGCGAAGATCCCGAAGTTGTTGTTCCGCTCCCCCGCGACCAGGCCGTACATGCCGACCGCCAGGGTCTTCGCCTCCGGGTTGGTGAGGAAGACGTTGGCGATCAGGAACTCGTTGATGGTGTTGATGAACGCCAGCAGCCCGGTGACCGCCAGGATCGGCGCCACCAGCGGCAGCATGATCCGGAAGAACACCTGGGCGTGCGACGCCCCGTCCATGGTGGCCGACTCGTCCAACTCCCTCGGCAGGGTGTCGAAGAAGCCTTTCATCAGCCAGGTGTTCACCCCGAGCGCGCCACCGAGGTAGAGCAGCATCAGCCCCCACGGGGTGTTGAACCCGATCGTCGGCCACAGGTCGGTGATCGTCGAGAAGATCAGGAAGATCGCGACGATCGCCAGGAACTGCGGAAACATCTGGATCAGCAGCAGCGACAGCAGACCGACCCGCCGGCCGCGGAACCGCATCCGGGAGAAGGCGTACGCCGCCAGCGACGACAGGAACACCGACGCGAACGACGCCAGCCCGGCGATCAGCAGCGAGTTGCCGAACCAGCGGCCGAACGACGTGTCGGCGAACAGCCGGCGGAAGTTGTTGCCCGACGCGCCGGTCGGGAACAGGTCGGTCGACGACAGGGTGCCCAGCGGGTTCACCGCCGCCGACAGCACGAACACGATCGGGAACAGCGAAAACGCCACGGCCAGCAGCGCCACCAGGTGCCGCCAGCCGACCCGACCCAGCCAGCGGGTCAGCGAGCGCCGGTTCATCCGTACACCTCTTCCTGTTGCCGGGTGCGCCGGAAGCTGACCGCGGAGATCACCGCGACGAGCGTGAAAATGAAGATCGAGATGGCGGCGGCGAAGCCGTACTGGGCGCCGGCCGCGCCGAACGCCAACCGGTACGTGTAGGTAATCAGCAGGTCCGTCGCACCGACACTCGGGTTGTCCGCCGGGAACGGCCCACCCTCGGTCGTCAGGTAGATGGCGTTGAAGTTGTTGAAGTTGAACGCGAACGAGGCGATCAGCAGCGGCGTCAACGCCACCAGCAGCAGCGGCAACGTCACCCGGCGGAACGCCTGCCACGGGTTCGCGCCGTCGATCGAGCTGGCCTCGGTCAGCTCCTTCGGGATCGCCTGCAACGCGCCGGTGGCGACCAGGAACATGTACGGGTACCCGAGCCACAGCTGTACGCCGATCACCGCCAGCCGGGCCGACCAGTCCTGCCCGAACCAGTCCACAGTCAACCCGAAGAACTGGTTGATCAGCCCGAAGTCGGTGTTGAACATGTCCCGCCAGACCAGCAGCATCGCGAACGACGGCATCGCGTACGGCAGGATCAGCAACACCCGGTAAAGGTTGCGCCCCCGCACCCGGTCGGAGTGCAGCGCCAGGGCGCAGAGCAGCCCGAGGACGAACGTGCCGCCGGTGGAGCCGATCGCGAAGGCGAAGTTCCAGACCAGGGTGCCGAGAAACGGCCCGGAGATGCTGCGGTCGGTCAGCACGCGGGTGAAGTTGTCCAGGCCGACGCCGACCCGCCAGCCCTGCAGCAGCCGGTCACCATCGGCGGAGACGAACGAGCCGGCGTCGTCGTCGGCCGTCCACACCGTGCCCGTCACGGTGTCGGTCACACAGTCACAATTCTCGTCGTACGCCCGGACCGCGACCCCTTCGTACGCCCTCGACAGCCCGATGGAGCGGATCGCCCCGTCGTCGGTCGGCACCGCCAGGTCGGTGATCTCCTGGCTGCGGGCACTGGCCTGACCGGCGTTGAGCAGCGTGAACCCGTCGGCCGCCGTCACCTTGCCGGCGTCGGTGACGGTGACGTCGCCGGCCGGCAGCTCGGTCAGCCCATCGGCGTCACCGGCGTAGACGACCCCGTCGGCCGGGTCGACGACCAGCAGCACCAGGTCACCGGTGGCCGGGTCGCCGACCGTGGCGACGGTCATCGCGTACTCGATGGATCCTGGCACCTGGACCACCGACGTGGCCTGGATGGCCGCGATCGCCTCGGTTTTGCTGCCCCGGTGTCCGTCGCCGAAGTTGGTGAACGCGGTGGAGGCGGTGTAGAGCACCGGGAAGATCTGGAAGGCGATCAGGAACAGGGTGCCGGGGATCAGGTACTTCGCCGGCACGTGTCGCCGACCCAGGTAGAGGTAGCCGATGCCGGCGGTCGTGACGACCAGGATGCCGAGCCCGACCCAGGCTTCGGCGTCGATCAGCGGGAACGCCGCCCAGATCGCGATCGCCGCGACCAGGCCGAGCAGCAGCGCCTTGGCCAGCAGACCGCCGGCCGTGACCGGCTCGTCGGCCCGCAGCTCGGCGGGCCCCGCACCGGTTGGTCCGGTGTCGCGCATTACTTGATCTGTTCGGCGATCGTCTGACCGGCGGCGGTGATCGTGCTCGCCACGTCGGCGCCGCCGACGATCGCGGCCTCGGCCTTGCCGAACGGGTCCCAGATGGCGGCCATCTCCGGGATCGCCGGCAGCACCGCGCCGCCCTGCCCGGCCTGCTGGAACTTCGCCAGATCCGGGTCGCTACCTGCGACCTGGTCGAGGGCGGCGGTCAGCGCCGGCGGGCGCGGCTCGGCCTCGTAGAGGGCGACGGCCAGATCGGTCTGGGTGGTGTAGTTGGCGACGAACTCCTGCGCCAGGGCCTTGTTCTCGCCCTTCGCGGCGACGTAGAACGTTTGCACGCCGACGAACGGCTGCGCTTCGGCACCACCGGCGAAGCCGGGGACCGGGCTGATGTCGTACGCGATGTTCGCGCCCTTGGCGTCGGTGATCGCCCACGGCCCGGAGACCAGGAAGGCGCACTTGCCGCCGGTGAAGGTGGCGATCGAGTTCTCCGGGGTGATGGAGCGCTTCAGCGCACCGGAGCCCTTCTCGCCCAGCGTGGCGATCTTCTCGAACGCGGCGATCGACTCCGGCGTGCCGACGCCGAGTTGGGTCGGGTCGTAGTCGCCTTCGGCGGTGGTGCCGAACAGGCTGCCGCCGGCCGAGGTGTAGAGCGGGTAGAGGTGGTAGGCGTCGCCGTTCTGCCCGACCTGCAGGCAGAGGATCTCCGAGACCTTGCCGTCGGCCTTGAGCTGCTGGCCGGTGGCGACGAGCTCTTCGATGGTGGCGGGGGCGTCGGGGGCGAGCGCGGTGTTGCGGATCAGGGCGACGTTCTCCATGGCGTACGGGACGCCGTAGACCTGGCCGTTGAAGGTGACCGCCTGGATGGCGACCTCGGCGAAGCCGGCGGTCTGGTCGGCGGTGAGCTGGACCGGCTCGATGGCGCCGTTCTGCACCAGGTTGCCGATCCAGTCGTGCGCGCCGACCATCACGTCCGGGCCGCTGCCCTGCTGCGATGCGGTGACGAAGGTGGTCTGCTGGTCCTTGGAGATGGCCTGGACCTCGACGGTGACGCCGTTGTCGGCGCCGAACTTCTCGGCGAACGGGGCGAGGGCGGCGCTGCGCTTGTCGTCGGCCCAGATGACCAGGGTGCCGCCGGCGGCGGCGTCGGGGCTGTCGGTGGTGGCGGGTTCGCCGTCGCTGCTGCCGCAGCCGGCGGCGGCCAGCGCGAGCGCGGCGGCCAGCCCGGCGGCCACCGACGTGGTACGGACGCGCATCGGGACTCCTGTCGTGGAAGTTATTGCAGTACGGTGCCGTGTACCCGGCACAGGTTTCGTCGTGTGTTGCCGGGACGTTAGCAAGGCGTTGCAAGTAATGGAAGGGCTTGCAGGCTCCATCGCAAGAACTTGCCGGTGCGCTACCGTGAACGCCATGCGCGCACGACTGTCCGACATCGCCCGCCAGGCCGACGTCAGCGAGGCCACGGTGTCCCGGGTGCTCAACGACCGCCCCGGAGTGGCAGCCGAAACCCGCCAGGCGGTGCTGACCGCGCTCGACGTCCTCGGCTACGAACGCCCCGCCCGGCTGCGCAAACGCAGCGCCGGCCTGGTCGGCCTGGTGGTGCCGGAGCTGGACAACCCGATCTTCCCGGCGTTCGCGCAGACCATCGAGTCCGCCCTCGCCCAGTCCGGCTACACCCCGGTGCTCTGCACCCAGACCCCCGGCGGCGTCACCGAGGACGAGTACGTGGAGATGCTGCTGGACCGGCAGGTCGCCGGCATCGTCTTCGTCTCCGGCCTGCACGCCGACACCGCCGCCGACCACGAGCGCTACCGCAAGCTGATCGCCCGGCCGCTGCCGATCGTGCTGATCAACGGGTACGCCGAAGGCATCGAAGCCCCGTTTGTCTCCTGCGACGACCGGGAGGCCGGCGAACTCGCCGTGGAACATCTGGTCGCCCTCGGCCACCGACGGATCGGGCTGATCAGCGGCCCCGACCGGTTCCTGCCGGTGCAGCGCAAACTGGCCGGCTTCCGGGCGGCGATGCGCCGCCTCGTCGGTGCCAGCGACGCCGAGATCGACGAGCTGATCGCGCTCTCACTGTTCGGTGTGGAGGGTGGCAAGGCGGCGGCGAACCGACTGCTGGACAAGGGTGTCACCGGCATCACCTGCGGATCCGACCTGATGGCGCTCGGCGCGATCCGGGCCGCCCGCCAGCGTGGCCTGTCGGTGCCCGGTGACGTGTCGGTGGTCGGCTACGACGACTCGCCGCTGATGGCGTTCACCGATCCGCCGCTGACCACGCTGCGCCAGCCGGTGATCGCGATGGCGGTGGCGGCGGTCCGCGCCCTGGTCGACGAGATCAACGGGCACGCCGCCCCCAACTCCGAGTACGTGTTCCGCCCCGAACTGGTCGCCCGTGGCTCCACCGGCATCGCCCCCCAGATGACCCACCTCGCCGCCGCCGCAGCCACCACCGGCTGACTGTCTTGCGCAAGGATTGCTTGACGCTTGCAGCAACGGCCGGGCATCCTCGATAGCGAGCCCAGCACTGCTCCGCTCCACGCTGACTCGACGGCGAGGCCAGCATCGCACCGACAGGACGGGGACCCCGTGACGATCGATCCTGCCCAGGCCAACCCGCGTACCGCCCGGGACGACTGGTGGCGGACCGCCGCCGTCTACCAGGTGTACGTGCGCAGCTTCGCCGACTCCGACGGCGACGGCATCGGTGACCTGCAGGGCATCCGCAGCCGCCTGCCGTACCTGCGGGACCTTGGCGTCGACGCGCTCTGGCTGACACCGTTCTACCGCTCCCCGATGATCGACGGCGGCTACGACGTCGCCGACTACCGCCAGGTCGACCCGATGTTCGGCGACCTCACCGACTTCGACGAGATGATCACCGACGCGCACGCGCTCGGCCTGCGGATCATCGTCGACATCGTGCCGAACCACACGTCCGACGTACACCCGTGGTTCGTCGCGGCGCTCGCCGCCGCGCCCGGGTCGGCGGAGCGCGACCGGTACATGTTCCGCGACGGCCGGGGCGCCGACGGCGCAGAGCCGCCGAACGACTGGGAGTCGATCTTCGGCGGGCCGGCCTGGACCCGGCTGCCCGACGGCCAGTGGTACCTGCACCTGTTCGACCCGGCCCAGCCCGACCTGAACTGGCGGCACCCCGAGGTGCGCGCCGAGTTCGAGCAGATCCTGCGGTTCTGGCTGGACCGGGGCGTCGACGGGTTCCGCATCGACGTCGCCCACGGGATGATCAAGGCCGACGGGCTGCCGGACATCGGCTGGACCTCGGCCACCACCGGTCGCCGGCAGATCGAACTGCTCGGCAAGGGCCGGCTGCCGTACTTCGACCAGGACGAGGTGCACGACATCTACCGCGCCTGGCGGCCGATCCTGGACAGCTACCCGGGCGGGCGGATGGCGGTCGCCGAGGCGTGGGCGGAGACCCCGCAGCGGCTGGCCCGCTACATCGGCCCGGACGAGCTGCACCAGGCGTTCAACTTCGACTTCCTCGACGCCACCTGGTCGGCCGACTCGTTCCACAAGGTGATCGACACCGCGCTCGCCGAAGCGGCGATCGTCGGCGCACCGACCACCTGGGTGCTGTCCAACCACGACAAGCAGCGCCACGTCACCCGGTACGGCGACGGCGAGGTCGGGCTGCGTCGGGCCCGCGCCGCCGCGCTGCTGATGTTCGCCCTGCCCGGCAGCACCTACCTCTACCAGGGTGAGGAGCTGGGCCTGCCGGAGGTTCTCGACCTGCCCGACCACCTGCGGCAGGACCCGGCGTTCGGCCGCACCGGGCACAGCCGCGACGGCTGCCGGGTGCCGCTGCCGTGGCGCGGCGACGCCCCGCCGTACGGCTTCGGGCCGGCCGGCTCGGTCGAATCCTGGCTGCCGGCCCCGGCCGGCTGGGCGCCGCTGACCGCGCAGGCCCAGGCCGACGACCCGGACTCGACGTTGCAGCTGTATCGGCGGGCCCTGGCCATCCGGGCCGAGCACCCGGCGCTGCGCGACGCCCCGGCCGGCGACGGCACCGGGCTGGCCTGGCTGGAGTCCGGGCCGGGCGTGCTGGCGTTCCGCCGCACCGCCGAGGCGGCGCTGGTCTGCGTGGTCAACCTCAGCGGTGCGCCGGTGCCGGTCGACGGGTACGGCGTACCGCTGATCACCAGCGCGCCGTTGGCCGGACCGCCCGGTCGCCAGCTGCTGCCGGTCGACGCCGCCGCCTGGTTCCAGCCGGCCTGACGCCAGGCCCAGCCGCCTGACCGAAGGCGGCGGGCAGGTTTAGCACAGCCCGCCGCCGGGTATGGCTCGAAGCAGGAAACACCGGTCGTTCGTCGAGCCGGAAGCGCCGCCGGGCGGCTGGGCAAGGACCCCTTGTGGTGGGGGGCGAAGGTGGTGACGGTGCCCCGGGACCAGAGATGGTCCCGGGGCACCACCGCGTCTGGACGAGATTGCCGGATGCCCATCGGCCAGCGGTGCTGATAAGCCAGGCAACACCCTCAAGTCCGTTACCGGAAGGTTTCCAACCCGATTCATCGATGCTCCCCTATTGGGGAGATGTCCGGTGAGCCGGGAAGGAAAAACCGATGGTATCGAAACGTACAGGTGTGTTGGTGGCGACGACGCTGCTGGCACTGGTCCCGGCCGCCCCGGCGGTGGCCGCCGTGCCCGAGGCGACGGTGCACGCGGTCGGCGGCCCGACCGCCGTCGCCGACTCCTACATCGTCGTGCTGGCCGACTCAGCGGTCGCCGCCGACGCCACCGAGGCGGCCGGCGCGGTCGACGCGGCCGGCGCGGTCGACCGCGCCGCGCGCTCCCTGGCCGGCCGGTACGGCGGCGACGTCGCCCGGGTCTACCGGCACGCGCTACCTGGCTTCGAGGTCCACCTGTCGCCGCGCCAGGCCCGCCGGCTCGCCGCCGACCCGCGGGTGGCCTCGGTGACCCAGAACCACACGGTGACCGCCGCCGACGTTCAGGCTCCGACGCCGTCCTGGGGCCTGGACCGGATCGACCAGCGAAACCTGCCACTCGACGACACGTACACCTATCCGAGCGTCACGTCGTCCGTACGGGCCTACGTCATCGACACCGGGATCCGGATGTCGCACGACGAGTTCACCGGGCGGGTGCGTTCCGGGCGCGACACCATCGACAACGACGACGACGCGTCCGACTGCAGCGGGCACGGCACACACGTCGCGGGCACGGTCGGCGGCACCACGTACGGCGTCGCCAAAAACGTGGAGCTGGTCGCCGTACGGGTGCTCAACTGCGGCGGCAACGGCACCGTCGCCACCGTGATCGCCGGCATCGACTGGGTGACCGCCGACCACCAGCCGGGCGAACCGGCCGTGGCCAACATGAGCCTCGGCGGGCTCGGCTACGCTCCCACGGACCAGGCGCTGGCCCGCTCCGTCGCCGACGGCGTCACCTACGTCGTCGCGGCCGGCAACAACAACGGCGCCGACGCCTGCGGCTACTCCCCCGGCCGCGCCCCGCAGGCGATCACCGTCGCCGCCACCAGGCCCGACGACACCCGCGCGCCGTTTTCCAACATCGGCGACTGCGTCGACATCTTCGCCCCCGGCACCGACATCGTCTCGGCCGGGATCACCAGCGACAGCGCCGCCCGCCCGGCCAGCGGCACGTCGATGGCCGCCCCACACGTCGCCGGTGCGGCAGCGCTGATCCTCGCCGAGCACCCCGACCACACCCCGGCCCAGGTCACCACCGCGCTGCTCGACGCCGCCACCCCCGGCATCGTGACTGACCCGGGTGCCGGCTCCCCGAACCGGCTGCTGCACATCGACGGCACCGTCCCCGCCCACGACTTCGCCCTGGCCGTCGCCCCGACCAGCGGCACCGTCGCGCCCGGTGGCAGCGTCACCACCACTGTCACGGCGACCGTCACCGCCGGCTCCGCACAGTCGGTCGACCTGAGCGTCGCCGGGCTGCCGTCCGGCGCGACCGCCACCTTCGACCCGGCCACCATCGGCTCGGCCGGCAGCACCACCCTGACCATCGCCACCACGGCGGTCACCGCCGCCGGCACCTACCGGGTGCACATCGTCGGCACCGGCCCGCACGCCACCCGGATCGCCAGGTTCGTCCTCACCGTCGAGGCGCTGCCAGGTTGTCTCGGTGCCAACGAGACCGACACCCCGCTGCCGTTGTTCGGCGGGTTCATCGACGTCCCGATCACCATCACCGGCTGCGCGGGCAACGCCGCCGCCAACAGCACCATCGCGGTACGCATCGAGCACACCGCCATCACCGACCTGCAGGTGGAGCTGTTCGCCCCCGACGGCACCCGCTACTTCCTGCTGGCCCGTACCGGTCACGGAGCCGCCCCGAACGTCGACCACACGTTCACGTACGACTTGTCCGACAAGGTGGCCGACGGGACCTGGCGCCTGCGGGTCTACGACTCCGGTCCGACCGGCTCCGGGTTCTTCGACTCCTGGCGGCTGAACCTCGCCGGAGCGGATCTGCCCCTACCGGTCTGCGGCGGCCAGGCGACCACCGACGTGCCGATCGGTGACCGGGCGACCGCCGAGAGCCCGATCACGGTGAGCGGTTGCGACCCTGTCTCGCGGCGCAGCGCGTGGGTGGACGTACGGGTGGTCCACCCGTGGTCGCGTGACCTCAGCTACGAACTGGTCGCCCCGGACGGACGGGTGTTCACCCTGCAGGGCGTCAACGGCATGGGTCTGCCCAACATGTTCCGGACCTTCGTCGTCGACGCGTCCGGGTACGACGACCCGAACGGCGTCTGGAAGCTGCGGGTCCAGGACCACTACTGGGGCGAATCGGGTCCGGCGTACATCGACAGCTGGCGGCTGACGCTGCGACCGTAAAGTCAGCACGGGCGGCTTCCCGGCCGTCGGCCCGGTCAACGGGCGCTACGGCCGTACCGGTCAGGCCCGGGTCGTCAGGATGCTGGCGATCCGGGCCATGCCCGCGCGTACCTCGTCCGGTGACGGCGGCGGCGACGGTTCGACGTGCCGCTCCTGCGGTTCGGCGTCGTTGCCGCCGACCAGGTCCTCGAAGTCGTCGTACTCGGCGACGTCCTCGTCGGCGGAGGCCTGAGCGGCGGCCAGCTCGCCGCGGATCTCCTCGACGGTCACCAGGGTGAGCAGCGGCTCGACCACCGCCATCAGCTCCTCGTCGGCGACCACCGTCTCGGCCAGGGCCAGCGCGTGCGCCCGTTCGTACGGCCCGCACACCACCGGTTCCCACTCGCCGTCCTGGTCGCCGAGCGGCCCGAAGGTGATGATCCACGGCATCGTGTGCGCCGGTGAGTCGTCCGGCAGCTCAAGCGTGACTAGTGCCCCCACCTGACCGATCATCGTCGTACGACCGAGACCGCCGACGGCTTTTGCGGCTTTTACTGCTTTTGGCGGTGCCGTCCCGGCCGTCCGCCGGGACGTCTGCCCGGCTGTCCGCCGGACCGCCAGGTCGACCACCCGGCCGTGCCGGCTGGTCGCCGCCAACGCCGCGCCGAACAGCAGCAGCTGGTTGAGCAGGTAGAGGTAGATCAGCAGACCGACCGCGCCGGCCACCACGGTGTACGCCGGATTGCGCTCGAACCGGCCGACGTAGAACCGGCCGGCAGTGTTCAACACGGTCAGCCCGAACGCCACCACGAAGATCGGGGCGACCAGCCGCCGGGCGGACATCCGCAGCCGGGGCACCGCGACCAGCAGCGCCGAGGCGAGCACCAGGTTGATCACGAAGGCGAGCAGCACGCTGGCGACGGTCGCGGCCACCGAATCCTCGCCGAGCAGCCAGCCGAGCAGCGACCGCAGCGCGTCGACCGCACCCACCGAGACACCGATCAGCAGGAACACCCCGACGAGTACGGCCAGGTCGACGACCTGCCGTACGCCGAAGTAGCCGGGCTGCTGCTCGAGCCGGTAGACGAACCGTTGCGACGAGCGGATCGCCTCCACCCAGCCGATGCCGGTCAACGCGAGCAGCACCAGGCCGACGACACCGACCTGGCCACTGTTGCGCTGGATCTGCGCCAGGTCCAGAAACGGCAGGTTCTGCAGTAGGAAATCAGCGACCGCCGCGCTGACCTCGGCGTTGGCCTCCACCAGGGCGCCGAATACCCAGTACGCGACCAGGCCGAGGGCGAAGACGGCGAAGAACCCGTAGTACGCGATCGCGGCGGCCAGCCGCCCGCCCAGCACCTGGTTGTAGCGGTCGACCGCCCGCCACAGGTGGTCCAGGCGCGGGTACCGCCGCCGGGACCGGTCCAGCGCCCGCTGGGTGCCGGACCAGGCCCAGTCGAAGACGTTCACCCCGTCATCCTGGTGCACCGGTCATCCTGGTGCACCGGCACGCCGCCGAGTGGTCAGCCGCCGAGTGGAAAATCCCGGTGTGGACGCCATCGCCCCTCACCGCTGTGCGAGAAGAGCGTGAACGAGTCGACCTCGAACTGTGCCTCGAAGCCGGCGAGGTCGTCGTACACCTTGTCCATCGCGTCGGTCGGCACGTCCTGGGCGACGGTCACGTGCGGGTGGTACGCGAACCGGCTCTCCCGGACGAGCTGATCGGCGGTGCCGATCGCCGAGGCGAGCAGCTCGCACTCGCTGATCCCGGCCGCCACCGCGACGAAGACCACCTCGGTGATCGGCCGGAACGTCCCGGTCCCCCGCAGGTGCAGCGGGTACGGCGGATGCGCGGCGGCCACCGCCGCCAGGTGCGCCTCCACCTCGGCCAGCTGGCCTTCGACGATGTCGGTCGGGCCGAGCAGGGTGATGTGCGCGGGCACGTACTCGGCGGCCGGGTCGCCGGCCTCGGCCCGGCGGCGGGTCAGCTCCTCGCCCCAGGGCTGCGGGATGTCGATGGCGACGCCGATCCGCACCTGACCGGGAGCTGGTCGCGCGCCGATGACGGACACTGTCAGACAGTCCCCGCGGGTGCCAGGAAGCCGACCCGGTCGTAGACGGCGGCGAGCGTCGCGGCCGCCACCGCCTCGGCCTTCCCGGCGCCGATGGCCAGGATCTTGTCCAGCTGGGCCGGGTCGTCGAGGTAGCCGCGGGTGCGCTCCTGGATCGGCCGGACGAACTCCACCACCACCTCCGCCAGGTCCTTCTTCAGGTCACCGTAGCCTTTGCCCTGGTACGCGGCGGTCAGCTCGTCGAGCGTCCGGCCGCTGAGCGCGGCGTAGATGGTGAGCAGGTTGCTGATACCGGGCTTGCTCTCCGGATCGTAGATGATCTCGCGGCCGGTGTCGGTGACCGCCGAGCGGATCTTCTTGGCCGATTTGGCCGGGTCGTCCAGCAGGTCGATGATGCCGGCCGGGGAGGACGACGACTTGGACATCTTCGCGGTCGGGTCCTGCAGGTCGAGGATCTTGGCGGTGTCCCGCACGATGTACGGGGCCGGCACGGTGAAGGTGGCGCCGAACCGGGTGTTGAACCGCTGCGCCAGGTCCCGGGTGAGCTCCAGGTGCTGCCGCTGGTCCTCGCCGACCGGGACCGCGTCGGCCTGGTAGAGCAGGATGTCGGCGGCCTGCAGCACCGGGTAGGTGAACAGCCCGACGCTGGCCCGCTCGGCGCCCTGCTTGGCGGACTTGTCCTTGAACTGGGTCATCCGGCTCGCCTCGCCGAACCCGGTGATGCAGCCCATCACCCAGGCGAGCTGGGCGTGCTGCGGCACCTGGGACTGGACGAACAGGGTGCACCGGCCCGGGTCGAGGCCGGCGGCGAGCAGCTGGGCGGCGGCCACCCGGGTCCGCTGGCGCAGCACCTGCGGGTCGTGCCCGGCGGTGATCGCGTGCAGGTCGACCACGCAGTAGAAGGTGTCGTGGGTGTCCTGCATCGCCACCCAGTTGCGCACCGCGCCGAGGTAGTTGCCGAGGTGGAACGAGTCGGCGGTGGGCTGGATGCCGGAGAGCACCCGGGGGCGGGAGGCGGGCTCGGACATGTCGACAATTCTGACAGCACCGGTGGATCGATGTCTCGCCGGTATCCGACCGGCCGCCGCCGGTCGGCAATGTTCGGCTCTGTTGGATTTACCCGTCGCCACTGTTGATTCCTGGCCGGATGTGGTGAAATCTTCACCGGACGACCGGCGGAGTGAAGGGACACCGATCGTGACACTCCCGGTAGCCGCCGGCGGCCCACGCGACAGCGACGCGGGGCCGGTCACCCGCCGCGCCCACGACGGCTTCCAGCAGCGGTACGGCGTACCGCCAGCCGGTTCGTGGGCGGCACCCGGGCGGGTCAACCTGATCGGCGAGCACACCGACTACAACGACGGCTTCGTGCTGCCGTTCGCCCTGCCACACCGCACCGTCGTCGCGGCCGGCCCGGCAGAGCAGGGCGGCCCGGCAGAGCAGGGCGGCCCGGCAGAGCCCGGCTGGACCGTCTGGTCCGAGCAGTCCGGCGAGGAGATCGCGTTCAGCACCGCCGACGCGGACCGGCCCGGCGCGGTCGACGGCTGGGGCGGCTACGTCGCCGGGGTGGTGTGGGCGCTGCGCGACGCCGGGTACCCCGTACCGGCCGCCCGGTTGGCGATCGCGTCCGACGTACCGCTCGGTGCCGGCCTGTCGTCGTCGGCGGCGCTGGAAGCCGCGGTGCTGACCGCCCTGACCGACCTCGGCGGCCTCGGCCCCGACCAGCTGCCGGTGGACCGGCGTCCGGCGCTGGCCCAGCGGGCGGAGAACGGCTACGCCGGGGTGCCCTGCGGAATCATGGACCAGTCGGCGTCGATCCGTTGCCGGGCCGGGCACGCACTGTTCCTGGACTGCCGGTCGCTCGACGTCGAGCACGTCCCGTTCGACCTGGCCGAAGCCGGGCTGGCCGTCCTGGTGATCGACACCCGGGCCCCGCACCGGCACGTCTCCGGCGAGTACGCCGCCCGCCGGGCCGCCTGCGAGCGGGCAGCCGGGCTGCTCGGCGTGCCAGCGCTACGCGACGTGCCGGTCGACGACCTACCGGCCGCGTTGGACCGGCTGCCGGACGACCCGACCCGACGCCGGGTCCGGCACGTGGTCACTGAGAACCACCGGGTCCGCGAGACGGTGACGCTGCTGCGGTCCGGCCGGATCCGCGAGATCGGTCCGCTGCTGACCGCCTCGCACGCGTCGATGCGCGACGACTTCGAGATCACCGTGCCGGAGGTGGACGTCGCGGTGACCGCGGCGCTGGCCGGCGGCGCGTACGGAGCCCGGATGACCGGCGGCGGCTTCGGCGGTTGCGTGTTGGCGCTGGTCGATGCGGATGCCGCCGACCGGGTGGCGGCCACAGTAGGCGCGGCGTACGCCGAGCACGGTTTCCCGCCGCCGACGTTGTTCACCGCCCTGCCCTGCGCGGGAGCCGAACGGATCCACTAACCTCGCCGCGACACATTAGACCAGTGGCGGCGGAGGTGCCCGTGGTGCAGGAGATGACCGACCGGCCGGCGGAGGACACCCCGTTCCTGGTCCGGATCGACGGACGCCGGTTCCTGATCTGGGCCGGCGGGCTGGCCGCCGTCTGCTGGTTGCTGGCCGGTGGGCTGCTCGGCGGGGTGGCGTACCTGGTCGCGAGGGAGGCGGCGGTCGGCCGCTCGGCGACGATGGCGCTGGCCGGCCTGCCGGTGCTGCTGCTCGGCGGGTTGCTGGCCGCGACGGTTGTCATGTGGCACGGCCGGTTCACCGGCCGTGGCCCGGTGCTGGCCGCCGACCGAACCGGGGTCTGGGTGGCGAACGGCAGTTTCCGCGCCAACCCGGTCTGGCTGCCGTGGGAGGCGGTGTCGGCGGTACAGGTCCGGCGTACCGGGATCGAGGATCTGATTTTCATCGACGCGCAGACGCCGCACCCGGCGGTGCCGCCGGGCGCCCGGCTGATGGTGCCGACCATGCTGCTGGACTGCGGCAGCACCCAGATCGTGGCGGCGCTCGGCGCGCTGGCCGCCGGTCGGGCCCCGGTCTACGGACGCTGGTGAGCTCAGCCGGAAGGTCGGGCCCGCCAGTGACAGCGGACCCGACCCGTCGGCCCTGATCAGCCGGCTTCGATGATCATGCCGGCGGCGGCGGTCCGGTTCGTCGACTCGTCGATCAGGATGAAACCGCCGGTGGTCCGGTTCCGCCGGTACTCGTCGGTGAGCAGCGGGACCGTGGTCCGGAAGGTGACCCGACCGATGTCGTTGAGGCCGAGCTGGCTGGCCGACTCGTCGCGGTGCAACGTGTTGACGTCCAGCCGGTACTGCACGCCACGGACCACGGCGCGGGCGCTGCGGGTGGTGTGCTTGATCGCGTACTTGCCGCCCACCTGCAGCGGCCGCGTCTCGTCCATCCAGCAGATCATCGCCTCGACGTCCTGAGCCGGGGTGGGCGCGTTGTGCGGCCGGCAGATCAGGTCGCCCCGGGAGATGTCCAGCTCGTCGGTGAGCCGTACGGTCACCGACATCGGCGGGAACGCCTCGTCGACCGGGCCGTCGGCGGTCTCGATGCTGGCGATCGTGCTGGTCAGCCCGGACGGCAGCACCATCACCTCGTCGCCGGGCTTGAGCACCCCGGAGGCGACCTGGCCGGCGTAGCCGCGGTAGTCGGTGACGGTGGTCGACTGCGGCCGGATCACGTACTGCACCGGGAACCGCACGTCGACCAGGTTGCGGTCGGAGGCGATGTGCACGTGCTCCAGGTGGTGCAGCAGCGACGGGCCTTCGTACCAGGGGCTGCGCTCGGAGCGGGTGGCGATGTTGTCGCCGTTCAACGCCGAGATCGGGATGACCGACAGGTCGGGCACCTCCAGCTTGGCGGCGAAGGTGGTGAACTCGTCGGCGATCGTCTCGTAGACCGACTGGTCCCAGTCGACCAGGTCCATCTTGTTGACGCAGAGCACCAGGTGCGGCACCCGCAGCAGCGAGCAGAGAAACGCGTGCCGGCGGGACTGCTCGACCAGACCCTTGCGGGCGTCGACCAGGATCAGCGCCAGGTCGGCGGTGGAGGCACCGGTCACCATGTTGCGGGTGTACTGGATGTGCCCGGGGGTGTCGGCGATGATGAACTTGCGCCGGGGGGTGGCGAAGTAGCGGTACGCCACGTCGATGGTGATGCCCTGCTCCCGTTCGGCGCGCAGGCCGTCGGTGAGCAGCGCCAGGTTGGTGTACTCGTCGCCCCGGGCCGCGCTTACCGCCTCGACCGCTTCCAGCTGGTCGGTGAAGAGCGACTTGGTGTCGTAGAGCAGCCGGCCGATCAGGGTCGACTTGCCGTCGTCGACGCTGCCGGCGGTGGCGAACCGCAGCAGGTCCATGGCCCGGGTGGTGGGGGCGTCAGCCGTCACCGTCATCAGAAGTAGCCCTCCCGCTTGCGGTCCTCCATGGCGGCCTCACTGACCCGGTCGTCGCCCCGGGTGGCCCCGCGCTCGGTGACCCGGGTCGCGGCGACCTCGTCGATCACCTTCTCGACGGTGTCCGCCGGGGAGCGGACCGCCGCCGTGCAGGAGGCGTCGCCGACGGTGCGGTAACGCACCTGCTCGATGAACGGCGTCTCGCCGGAGCGGGGCTGGATGAACTCGTTGACGGCGTACAACATGCCGTCGCGCTCGATCACCTCGCGCTCGTGGGCGAAGTAGATCGGCGGCAGCTCGATCCGCTCCCGGGCGATGTAGTGCCAGACGTCCAGCTCGGTCCAGTTGGACAGCGGGAAGACCCGGATCGACTCGCCGGGGTGGTGCCGGCCGTTGTACAGCGACCACAGCTCGGGCCGCTGGTTCTTCGGGTCCCACTGGCCGAACTCGTCGCGGAACGAGAAGACCCGTTCCTTGGCGCGGGCCTTCTCCTCGTCCCGGCGGGCCCCGCCGAACAGGGCGTCGAACCGGTACTTCTCGACCGCGGCCAGCAGCACCGGGGTCTGGATGCGGTTGCGCATCCCGTCCGGCGACTCGCGGACCAGCCCCGACTCGAGGGCTTCCGGCACGCTGGCGACGACCAGTTGCAGGCCGAGCTCGTCGACCCGGCGGTCCCGGTAGTCGAGCACCTCTTGGAAGTTGTGCCCGGTGTCGACGTGCATCACCGGGAACGGGATCCGGGCCGGGGCGAACGCCTTCTGCGCCAGCCGCAGCATGACGATCGAGTCCTTGCCGCCGGAGAAGAGCAGCACCGGCCGCTCCAGCTCGGCGACGACCTCGCGCATGACGAAGATGCTCTCCGCCTCCAGCGCGTCGAGGTGGGAGACGCGGTACGCGGTCGCGTTGGTCATCACACCCACCCCTGGTTGTGGGTCATCCGAAGCTTGGTCATCCGAATACCAGACCTTTCCGGTTGGCAAGCTGGAGATAGGGGGTCAGGATACCTGCAGATGCTGCCGCAACGCTGCGAGCAGTTTGCTGGCAAGATCTCGTCGGCAGACCACCAAATCTGGCAGCCGCGGGTTGGCCTCGTTGTATTGCAGCGCGGATCCGTCGATCCGGGAAGCGTGCAGACCGGTGGCGGTCGCCACGGCGACCGGCGCGGCCGAGTCCCACTCGTACTGGCCGCCGGCGTGCACGTAGGCGTCGGCGTCGCCGGCGATCACCGCGGCGATCTTGGCGCCGGCCGAGCCCATCGGCACCAGCTCGGCGCCGAGCTGCTCGGCGAGCGCGGTGACGAAGGCGGGTGGCCGGCTGCGGCTGGCGGCCAGCCGGATCGCCCCCGAGCCGGGCATGCCGGGCGCCGGCATCGGCGGGTACGGCGGCGGGTGCTCGGTGCTAATCGTGCGGTGCTGGGCGGGCAGTCCCACCGCGCCGGCGACCAGCCGGTGCGGGGTGGATCCGCTGCGTGACCAGAGCGCCACGTGAACCGCCCAGTCGGCGCGGCCCTCCTCGGAGAACTCGCGGGTGCCGTCGAGCGGGTCGATGATCCACACCCGGTCGGCGGTGAGCCGGGACGGCCCGGCGTCCGTCGAGGTCTCGGCGTCCGGGTCCGGCAGCGCCTGGCGGGCGCCGTCGTCCTCCTCCGACAGCACCGCGTCCGCCGGCCGCCAGCGGGCCAGTTCGGTACGGAGCAGGTCGTGGGAGACCTTGTCACCGGCCGCCTTGAGCGCGGTCGGGTCGGCGTACCCCAGCTCCTCACGGACCTGGAGCAGCGACTCGCCGGCGCGCCCGGCGAGCCATCGGGCGAATGCGGCATCGGTTACCGGCGGCGTGCTCATCTGGCTCCTCTCCTACCTGCCCGGCGGACACCGGGCCGTCCACCCGGAATCCACGGGCGGTGTTCTGCCCGGTTCACGATCCAGCTGTCCCAGACGTAACGCCACAGCCGCCTCTCAGGTGCTGTGGTACGTGTTCTGGGCCCACTCGAGCCCTCGGACGACCACCGCTTCCACCAGGTCAGCGGCCCGATCGACGAGAAAGTCGAGTTCCTTGCGTTCAGTTGTCGAGAAATCTGACAAAACATAATCTGCTGGATCTTGTCGACCGGGCGGACGCCCGATCCCGAACCTGACCCGCAGGTACTCCTTGCTGCCGAGCGACCGGGACATGGAGCGCAGCCCGTTGTGGCCGCCCTCTCCACCGCCCTGCTTCACCCGCAGTCGACCGTAGTCGATGTCCAGCTCGTCGTGCACCGTGACGATCTGCTCGACCGGCACCTTGTAGAACTTCGCCAACGCGGCCACCGGGCCGCCGGAGAGGTTCATGAACGTCAGCGGCTTCGCCAGCACCAGCTTCGGCCCGCCCAGGCCGAGCCGACCCTCGCCGGACTCGGCCGTCGCCCGCCGGTGCCGGCTCAACCGGACACCGAGCCGGCCGGCGAGCAGGTCCGCGACCATGAACCCGACGTTGTGCCGGTTACGGGCGTACTCCCGGCCCGGGTTGCCCAGCCCGACGACCAGCCACGGTGCCGTCTCCACCACACCTCCTGAAACGGATCAAGGCGTCACCGCCGCGGCAGGGCCGGCAGCGGGACGCCCGGATCGTCGAACGGCGGGTCAGACCGGCTGCTCGGCGGCACCCTCGGCGACGGTCTCCTCGGCTGCCTCCTCGCCGGTCTCCTCGCCGAGCTGGGCGGCGCTCGGCGCGGCGGAGACCACCACGAGCACGGTCGCCGGGTCGACGGTCAGCTCGACCCCGCCCGGCAGCTGGACGTCGCCGGCGGTGACGTGCGAGCCGGGCTCCAGACCCTCGATCGACACCTCCAGCGACTCCGGCACCCGGGTCGCCTCGGCGCTGACCGACAGCGTGTCGTGCTCGTGCATCACCAGGGTGCCCTTGGCCGGCTCGCCGACCAGCTGCACCGGGATGTCCACGGTGACCTTCTCGCCCCGGCGGACCAGCAGCAGGTCGACGTGCTCGAAGGTGTCCTTGACCGGGTCACGCTGAATCGCCTTGGTCAGCGCCAGCGCCTGGGTGCCGTCGGTGATCTCGATGGCGAACAACTGGTTGGCGCCGCCGTGCCGGATCGCGGCGGCGAACTCACGGGCGGGCAACGCGATGTGCTTGGGCTTCTCGCCGTGGCCGTACAGCACGGCGGGCACCTTGCCGGCCCGGCGGGTACGGCGGGCACCACCCTTACCGAACTCGGTGCGGGGCTCGGCGCTGATCTTTACCTCGGACACGGGAGTACTCCTGGAGTTTCGGCAGTGCGTGCGGGGGAACCTGATCCGGCTCCGGGGAGACGGACGCGATGTCGGCGGTGCCGGGCGAAGGGGCACGCTGGGCGCTCGTCCAACTGGGCAGTGCCCGGAGCACCGCGTCGATCACGGTGCTTCCGGGCGGCAGCGCTTCGTCAGCAGCGGCCCGCAGGGCACCCTCGCCGTGGCAACCGCACCAGTCTACCCGAGGCTGGTGAACTGGTTCAGGCAGTACCCCTGTGCAGTCAGGCTCAGCCCGCGCGGGCGCAGGCCGTAGCTCAGCTCAGCCCGCGCGGGCGCAGGCCGAAATCAGCTCAGCCCGCCGAACAGCGTCGTCACCGAGCCGTCGTCGAAGACTTCGCGGATCGCCCGGGCCAGCAGCGGCGCGATGGACAGCACAGTGAGCTTGTCCAACTGCTTCTCCGCCGTCAGCGGCAGCGTGTTGGTCACCACAACCTCGCTGATCCGGCTGTTCTTCAGCCGTTCGGTGGCCGGGTCGGACAGCAGCGCGTGGGTGGCCGCGACCGCGATGTCCGACGCGCCGGCGTCGTAGAGAATCTCCGCCGCCTTGGTGATCGTCCCGCCGGTGTCGATCATGTCATCGACGATCAGGCAGACCCGGCCCTCGACGTCGCCGACCACCCGGTTCGCCACCACCTGGTTCGGCTTGAGCGGGTCCCGGGTCTTGTGGATGAAGGCCAACGGGCAGCCGCCGAGCCGGTCGGTCCAGCGCTCGGCCACCCGGACCCGGCCGGAGTCCGGGGCGACCACGGTCATCGGCCGCCCAGCGAACCGGCTCTCCACGTAGCCGGCCAGGATGTCCATCGCGAAGAGGTGGTCGACCGGGCCGTCGAAGAAGCCCTGGATCTGCGCGGTGTGCAGATCGACGGTGAGGATCCGGTCCGCGCCGGCGGTGCGCAGCAGGTCGGCGATCAGCCGGGCGGAGATGGGCTCCCGGCCGCGGTGCTTCTTGTCCTGACGTGAGTACGGGTAGAACGGCAGCACCACGGTGATCCGCTTGGCCGAGCCACGCTTCAGCGCGTCGATCATGATCAGGGTCTCCATCACCCAGCGATTGACGCCGTGGGTGACCGACTGGACGACGAACGCGTCCGAGCCGCGGACCGACTCCTTGAACCGGACGAAGATCTCACCGTTGGAGAACTCGTACGAGTCGGCCGGGGTGGGTGCGATGCCGAGCACTTCACCGATCTCCTCGGCGAGCTCGGGGAAACCCCGGCCGGTGAAAAGCATCAGGCTCTTGCGGTTCTCGGCGACGATGCTGCCCATCGAGACGTCTGCTCCCGTCAGGGTGGTTGCGGACGCCGACCTGGCTGGGCCGTACGCCGCTGGACTAGTCAGTCGCAGTATCTCCCGGAACCGGGTCGCCGGCACCGTGATGGTGGGCCGCTTCACCGTTACCGGCCCCGACCTGCCCATTCCCGGCCCCGGCCGGCCCGTTCCCGGCACTGGCCGTACCGGCCCCGGCGCGCTCTGCCGCCGCCGCGGCGGCGGTGCCCGGCCGGCGGGACCGCACCCAGCCGTCGACCGTGCGCTGCTGGGCCCGGGTGACGGCGAGCGCGCCGGGCGGCACGTCCCGGTTCACCACGCTGCCTGCCCCGACGTACGCACCGGCGCCGATCTCGACCGGGGCGATCAGGCTGCTGTCGCAGCCGACGAAGGCGGACTCCCCGACCGTGGTGTGGCTCTTGTGCACCCCGTCGTAGTTGACGAAGATCGTCGCCGCACCGATGTTGGCCCGGGCGCCGATCGTGGCATCCCCGACGTAGCTCAGATGCGGCACCTTGGCACCCGCGCCGATCTGCGACTTCTTCACCTCGACGAAGGTGCCGACCTTGGCCCGCTCGTCGAGCTGGGCGTCCGGGCGCAGATAGGCGTACGGCCCGACGCTCGCGCCGGCGCCGATCCGGGCCTGCACGGCGTGCGACCGCAGCACGGTCGCGCCCGGACCGACGGCGGTGTCGATCAACGTGACGTCCGGCCCGACGGTGGCCTCGGCACCGACCGTGCTGGTGCCGTACAGCTGGGTGTTCTGCTCGACGACGGCGTCGCGTTCCAGGTGCACCGTCACGTCGATCCAGGTGGTGGCCGGGTCGAGGATGCTCACCCCGGCGCGCATCCAGCCCTCGTTGACCCGGTCGGCGAGCAGCCGGCGCAGCCGGGCCAGCTCCACCCGGTCGTTGCAGCCCAGGGTCTCGGTCACGTCGGCGGCGACGTGCACGCCGACCGGCGCTCCGGCGGCGGCGAGCAGACCGACGGCGTCGGTCAGGTACTCCTCGCCCTGGTCGTTGTCGGTGGTCAGCTTGCCGAGCGCGTCGCGCAGCCCGGCCGCGTCGAAGGCGTAGATCCCGGCGTTGATCTCGCGGATCCGGCGCTGCTCCGGGCTGGCGTCGCGCTCCTCGACGATGCGTTCCAGGCCGCCGGCCGGGTCGCGGACGATCCGCCCCAGACCGGTCGGGTCGGCGACCTCGGCGGTCAGTACGGTGGCGGCCGCCCCGGCCGACTCGTGTGCCTCGATCAGCTCGGTCACCGTCTCCGGGCGCAGCAGCGGCACGTCGCCGTTGAGCACCACGACCGTGCCGGTGGCGTCGGGCGCGGCCGCCATCGCCAGCCGGACCGCGTGCCCGGTGCCGTGCTGCTCGGCCTGCAGCACCGGCACGGCCGACGGGGCGATCTGCGACAGGTGGGCGGTGACCTGCTCGGCGCGGTGTCCGACGACGACCAGGGTGCGTTCGGCGGCGGCGGCCGTGGCGGCGGCGAGGACGTGCCCGACCAGGGTCCGGCCGAGCAGCGGGTGCAGCACCTTGGGTAGCGCCGATTTCATCCGCTTGCCTTCGCCGGCAGCGAGGACGACCACGGTACGGGACCGGGGCTGGATCACGAGAAATGCTCCCGTCAGGGCGGCGGCACGTTCTACTTGACCAGACGAGACACTCAGCGTCACGACAGCGAGGCTCAATGTCACGGGAAGCTCGGCCGCTAGGACTCGAACCTAGAATATCGGGACCAAAACCCGAGGTGTTGCCAATTACACCACGGCCGATCGTGCTACGGAGACAGCCTAGCGTGCCGGGCGGATTCCGGCGTACTCCCGTCGCCCGGCACGGGCGGGCCGGGCAGGCACGCACACCGACCCGGCTCCGGAACTCGACCGTAGAAAACTACGGCTCCGTAGGTTACGGTGACGTAGGCGTAAGTTCCCGTTCTTTCACCGCTGGCCGCCGCACCGGCTGGAACGCCCCGGCGCACCGCGGTCGAACCCGTCACCGCTGCGAGGTGCCATGTCAACCGCCCTACTCGAGCCGCCACAGACCAACCCCGGCCCCGCCCCCAAGCCACTGACCGTCGGCAAACAGTCGATCGGTGTGCTGATCGCCCTCGGCGCCTTCGTGACCGTCCCGTTCCTGGCGCTGATCGCCGCCGTACCGGTCGCCTGGGGCGGCTGGCTGGGCTGGACCGACGTCGTCATCGGGCTGGTCTTCTACGTGGTAGCCGGGCTGGGCATCACCGTCGGGTTCCACCGGTACTTCACCCACGGCTCGTTCAAGGCGAAGCGGTGGCTGCGGATCGCGCTGGCACTCGCCGGGTCGCTGGCCATCGAGGGCAACATCATCCAATGGGTCGCCGACCACCGCCGGCACCACGCCTACAGCGACATCGAGGGCGACCCGCACTCGCCGTGGCGCTTCGGCACCAGCGTCTGGGGCCTGACCAAGGGTCTGCTCTACGCCCACGTCGGCTGGCTGTTCCACCGTGACCTGACCAACCAGGAGCGCTTCACCCCCGACCTGCTCGCCGACAAGGACATCCGGCGCATCGACCAGCTCTTCCCGGGGCTCGTGGTGATCACCATGGTCTCGCCCGCGCTGATCGGCGGGCTGGTCACCTGGTCCTGGCAGGGCGCGCTGACCGCGTTCTTCTGGGCCGGCCTGGTCCGGGTGGCGCTGCTGCACCACATCACCTGGTCGATCAACTCGGTCTGCCACGTCTACGGGGAACGCCCCTTCGAGGTGCGGCAGGGCGACAAGGCCTCGAACTTCTGGCCGCTGGCCATCCTGTCCTTCGGCGAGAGCTGGCACAACCTGCACCACGCCGACCCGACCTGCGCCCGGCACGGCGTGCTGCGCGGGCAGATCGACATCTCCGCCCGGGTCATCTGGCTGCTGGAGAAGTCCGGCGCGGTCTCCAACGTCCGCTGGCCGAAGCCCGATCGGATCGCGGCCAAGCTGGTCAAGCCGGCCGGCTGAGCCGGACCGCGGCCGGTACAGCTACCCACCGGGTCGGTGCGGGCACCGACCCGGTGGCTCGGCACTGGCAGGATGAGCCAAGTGACGGACAACCCAACCACCAACGGTGACGCTTCACCGGGCGGCACACCGGCACCGCCACCACCACCGGCGGTGCCGGCCAAACCGAACTCCCGGGTCCGCATGTCGGCCGCGCAACGGCGGGAGCAGCTGATCACCATCGGGCGGCAGCTCTTCGCCGAACGGGGGTTCGACGCCACCTCCATCGAGGAGGTCGCCTCCCGGGCGAAGGTCTCCAAGCCGGTGGTGTACGAGCACTTCGGCGGCAAGGAAGGGCTGTACGCGGTCGTGGTGGACCGGGAGGTCCGCGCCCTGCTCGACCGGATCACCAACGCGCTGACCGCCGGGCACCCGCGGGAGCTGCTTGAGCAGGCCGCGCTGGCGCTGCTGGACTACATCGAGGCGGAGACCAACGGCTTCCGGGTGCTGGTCCGCGAGTCGCCGCTGCTGTCGGCCGCCGGCAACTTCTCCAGCGTGATGAACGACGTGGCGCACCAGGTGGAACACATCCTCGGCGCCGAGTTCAAGAGCCGGGGGTACGACCCGAAGCTCGCCGAGCTGTACTCCCAGGCGCTGGTCGGGATGGTGGCGCTGACCGGGCGCTGGTGGCTGGAGGTACGCAAGCCGCGCAAGGAGACGGTCGCCGCGCACCTGGTCAACCTGGCCTGGAACGGACTGTCCCACCTGGAAGCGAAACCCACCCTGCTGACCCGGCGCCGCAACCACTGACCGCCGGGCCGGGCCGGGTCGGGTGGCGTACGCTCACCGCCGGGCCCGCTCGGCCGGTCGGTGCGCGCCGCGCCGGTAGCGTTCCTCGTCGCCGGCCGCCTCGGCCGGCCCCACCTTGTCGTACAGGCCGGTGGCCAGGAAGACCAGACCGAAGATCAGCGACACGATCACCGTCGACATCGAGAAGTTCAGGAAGTTGGCGTCGGTCTGCAGCAGGGCCATCATCAGCAGGCCGGTGACCATGAAGACCACCGCGATGGTGAGGTTGGCGAGGTGCCCGGCCCGGCCGCCGATGATCGCCCCGATCAGGATCAGCCCGCCGTAGACGACCGAGGAGATCGAGAAGGCGAGGTTGGTGCGCAGCCCGAGCACCCAGACGTCGTCCCGGGCGAACAGCGGATCACCCCAGGTCGCGGCCGTTCCGGCGATGCCGAAGATCAGCACGTACAGGCCGGTCAGCCCGGCGATCGTTCGGTACACCGGCCGGAGCGGGTGGTTGACCGGGATGTGCGCCATGGCTGCCGCTCCTGTCGCCGATCGGGGGCCCGCGTCGCGGCGACGCGGGCCGTCTTTCCCCGGATTCTCGCGCCGGGAGTGGGCGGCGCGCAGCAGAACCGCCCGGTAGGCGGCCGCAGGACCAGGTCAGAGCACCAGCCGGGCGTCACGCCACGCCTGTGCCTCCTGCTCGGTGCCGGTCCGGCCGTACATGGCGGCCATCAGTAGCACCAGGCCGATGACCATCACGACCAGACAGGTGCTCACCGTGAAGTTGAGGAAGTTGGCGTCGGTGCGCAGCACCGCCAACTCGGCCAGGCTCAGCGCCATCAGGCCGTACGCCAGCGCTTTGTTGATCGCCGTGTCGATGTTGCGGCCGAGGCCTACGCCGGCCAGCACGGCCACGCCCAGCACCAGGCACAACCCGGAGAAGCCGAGGTTGGCGCCCTGACCGAGTACCCGGCTGTCGTTCTGCGCGAAGAGGGCGTCGCCGCTGGTGACGATGATCCCGACGACACCGAAGATCACCAGGTAGAGGCCGGTCAGCGCGGCGACCGCCCGGTAGATCGGCCGGGCGGGGTGGTTGACGGGGGTGTGCATGGGGTCTGCTCCAACGCCGACGGGGGTGGTCGCCGACGATTGTCGCTCATCGCCCGCGACCAGCGGGGGGTGGCCCCGGCCGGCGCGACCCGGCTCACCAACCGGCCCGGCTCACCTGACCCCCTAGCTCACCTGCTCGGCCAGGGCGAGCCACTCCTCCTCGGTACGGCTGCGCTGCGCCTGTACCTCACGCAGTCGGGCGTCCAGCTCGGCGAGCCGGGTGAAGTCGGTGGCGTGCCGGGCCAGCTCCTCGTGCAGCGCTGCCTCTTGCTGCTCCAGCTTGCCGACCTGGCGCTCCAGCCGGGCCAGCTCCTTGCGGGCCGCCCGCAGGTCACCGGCGGACAGCCCACCACCGGCGGCGTCACCCACCGACCGGTCGCCGGTCGCCGCCGGGCCGGCCGCCCCCGCACCAGCGGCACCGCCGGCGCGGGCCAGGTACTCGTCGACCCCGCCCGGCAGGTGCACCAGCCGGCCGTCGCCGAACATGCCGTACACCTCGTCGGTGACCCGCTCGATCAGGTACCGGTCGTGGCTGGCCACGATCAGCGTGCCCGGCCACGAGTCGAGCAGGTCCTCCAACGCGGCCAGGGTGTCGGTGTCCAGGTCGTTGGTGGGCTCGTCGAAGAGCAGCACGTTCGGCTCGCCGGCCAGCAGTCGCAGCAGCTGCAGCCGACGACGCTCGCCGCCGGACAGGTCACCGACCGGGGTCCACAGCCGCCGGTCGGTGAAGCCGAACATCTCCGCGAACTGGGTGGCGGCCAACTCCCGGTCGCCGAACACCACCCGGCGGGCGACCTCCTCCACCGCCTCCAGCACCCGCAGCTCACCGGGGAGCTCGGCCAGCTCCTGGGACAGGAACGCCGGCCGGACCGTCGCCCCGGTGACCACCCGGCCCTGCTGCGGGGCACGGACCCCGGCCAGCAACCGCAGCAGGGTGGTCTTGCCGGCACCGTTGGCACCGACGATCGCGAACCGGTCCCCCGGACCGATCTGCCAGGTCAGCCCATCGAGGATCAGCTTGTCCCCGGCGTACGCGGTGACCTCGTCCAGCTCGTAGACCTGCTTGCCGAGCCGGGCGGTGGCCAGCCGGTGCAGTGACACGGTGTCGCGCGGCGGCGGCACGTCGGCGATCAGCGCGTTCGCCGCCTCGATCCGGAACCGCGGCTTGGAGGTACGGGCCGGCGGGCCACGGCGCAGCCAGGCGATCTCCTTACGCAGCAGGTTCTGCCGGCGGGCCTCGGTGGCCGCCGCGACCCGCTCCCGTTCGGCGCGGGCCAGCGTCCAGGCGGCGAACCCGCCCTCGTAGGCGCGGACCGTCTGGTCGGCGACCTCCCAGGTGTCGGTGCAGACCTCGTCGAGGAACCACCGGTCGTGGGTGACCACCACCAGCGCGCCCCGGCGACGCTGCACCAGGTACGCGGCGAGCCAGGCCACCCCGGCGACATCCAGATGGTTGGTCGGCTCGTCCAGGATCAGCAGCTCGGCCGGGCGGATCAGCAGCGCGGCCAGGGCGATCCGGCGCCGCTCGCCGCCGGACATCGGCCCGACCGGCTGGTCCAGGCCGAGGTGCGGCATGCCGAGACCGTCGAGGACGGTACGCACCCCGGCGTCGCCGGCCCACTCGTGCTCGGCGCCGAACCCCTCGGCCAGCCACGCGGTGCCGAGCACCACGTCCCGTACGGTGGCGTCGCCGGCCAGCTCGAGCGTCTGGGGCAGCGCGGCGACCCGCAGGTCCCGGCGGTGGGTGACCCGCCCGGCGTCGGGTTCCTCGGCCTTGGTGAGCAGCCGCAGCAGGGTCGATTTGCCGGCGCCGTTGAGACCGACGACGCCGATCCGGTCGCTGTCGTCCAGGCCGAGGGAGACTTCGGTGAGCAGCTGCCCGGCGGCGCCGTAGCCCTTGGACACCCGGTCCAGATTGACGATGTTCACCATCAGACCAGCCTGGCACCGGCGACGGCGCCGTGTGCCAGGTGCACGTCACGGCAGACCCCGGCGTCGTCGAGCGCGGCCGCGACGGTGCCCGCGACAGCCGCGTCCGCCGCCAGGAAGACGCAGGTCGGGCCGGACCCGGAGACCATGCCGGCCAACGCCCCGGCGGCCACCCCGGTGTCCAGCACCTGCTTGATCGCCGGACGCATGGACAGCGCAGCCGGCTCGAGGTCGTTGCCGAGCGCGCCGGCCAGCACCTGCGGATCCCGCTGGCGCAGCGCGGCCAGCAGCTCGTCGGCGGCGCCGACCGGCGGCGGCGCCGCACCGGCCGCCCGCAGCCGGTCCAGCTCGGCGTAGACCTGGGGAGTGGACAGGCCGCCGTCGGCCACCGCGACGACCCAGTGCCAGGTGGTGGGTCGGGCCAGCACCGGGCTGATCGCCTCGCCCCGGCCGGTGCCCAGCGCGGTGCCGCCGTGCAGCAGGAACGGCACGTCCGAGCCGAGGCCGGCGGCCAGCCCGGCCAGGTCGTCACGGGACAGCCCGGTCCCCCACAGTTCGTCGCAGGCGACCAGCGCGGCGGCGGCGTCCGCGCTGCCGCCGGCCAGACCGGCGGCGAGCGGGATCTGCTTGCGCAGGTGCAGTCGGGCGTGCGCGGGGACCCGGGCGTGCGCGGCCAGCGCCCGTGCGGCGCGCAGCACCAGGTTGGAGTCGTCCAGTGCCAGCTCGCCGGTGCCCTCACCGTCCATGGTCAGGATCAGGGTGTCGGCCCGCCGGGCGGTCAGCTCGTCGTAGAGCGCGATCGCGTGGTAGACGGTGCTCACCTCGTGGTAGCCGTCCGGCCGGAGCGGGCCGACGGCCAACCGCAGGTTGATCTTGGCTGGCACCCGTACCTTGACCGAGCTGCGCGCGCCGCGACGGAAAACCTCATCCTCGTCGCCCGGCCGCCACGCCTCGGTCACCGGGAAATACCCCGGCTGAGGTGGGCCGCGCGGGTACCTCTCGTCACGATCACGGCCGCCAGCCTACTCGGCCACCGTTTCGGCCAGCGGCGCCGCCGCAGCGATCGCCGCGAACTGGGCCACGGTCAACGCCTCGCCCCGCGCCCCCGGGTCGACCCCGGCCTTGGCCAGCACCGCCGCTGCCCGGTCCGCGCCGCCGGCCCAGCCGGCCAGCGCTGCCCGCAGCGTTTTGCGGCGCTGCGCGAACGCGGCGTCCACCACGGCGAAGACCCGCCGCCGGAACTCGTCCACCGGCTGACCCGCCCGCACCGCCGGTGGCTCCCGCCGGGTGAACGCGACCAGCCCGGAATCGACGTTGGGCACCGGCCAGAACACGCTCGGCGGCACCCGACCGGCGGTGCGGGCGGCGGCATACCAGGCCAGCTTCACCGACGGTACGCCGTACGTGCGCGAGCCCGGACCGGCGACCAGCCGGTCGGCCACCTCTTTCTGCACCATCACCAGCCCTTGCCGCAGGCTGGGCAGCTCGGCGAGCAGGTGCAGCACCACCGGCACCGCCACGTTGTACGGCAGGTTGGCCACCAGCGCGGTCGGCTCCGGCCCGCCGAGCCCGGCGGCGGTGATCCGCAGCGCGTCGGCGGTGTGCACGGTCAACCGGGCGAGGTCACCGCCGCAGCCGGCGACGGTCGGCGGCAGCGCCCCGGCCAGCACCGGATCGATCTCCACCGCGTGCAGATGGCGTACCTGGTCGAGCAGGCCCAGGGTCAACGAGCCGAGCCCGGGGCCGACCTCCAGCACCACCGAATCGGCCGGCAGGTCGGCGGCGGACACGATCCGCCGGACCGTGTTCGGGTCGTGCACGAAGTTCTGCCCGAGCCGTTTGGTGGGTGCCACCGCCAGCCGGCCGGCCAGCTCCCGGATCTGCGCCGGGCCGAGCAGCTCGGTCACCGACTCACCACGGCCCGAACACCCGGTCGCCGGTGGCCGAGATCGCGGCGCACAGCTCGGCCAGGTCGGTGCCGGTGACCTCGGCCAGCAGCCGGACGGTGTGCGGAATCAGATAGGAGGCGTTCGGCCGGCCCCGGTGCGGCATCGGCGTCAGGTACGGCGCGTCGGTCTCCACCAGCATCTGCTCGACCGGCGTCGCGGCGGCCGCGGCGCGCAGCGCGGCGGCGTTGCCGAAGGTGACCGTACCGGCGAAGCTGAGCACGAAGCCGCGCCGCACGCAGTCGGCGGCGAAATCCGCGTCGCCGGAGAAGCAGTGCATCACCACGGTCTGCGGGGCGCCTTCGGAGTCGAGCACCCGCAGCACGTCGGCGTGCGCGTCCCGGTCGTGGATCACCAGCGGCTTGCCGTACCGCTTGGCGATCGCGATGTGCGCCCGGAAGCTGGCCTGCTGCGCGGCGAGGCCGTCCGGCCCGGTCCGGAAGTGGTCCAGCCCGGTCTCGCCGATGCCGCGCACCCGGTCGGCGGCGGCCAACGCCTCGATCCCGCGCAGCGCCTCGTCCAGGTCGGTCAGTCGGGGTGCCTCGTTGGGGTGCAGGGCGACCGTGGCGACCACCGCCGGGGTGCCGGCCGCCAGCTCAGCGCCCCAGCGCGACGACTCCAGGTCGACACCGACCTGGACCAGCCGGTCAACGCCGACCGCCCCGGCCTGGGCGATCAGGGTGGCCACCGGGTCGCCGGTGTCCCGGCCGGGCACCGCCGGTTCGGCGACGGTCAGGTCCAGGTGGGTGTGGCTGTCGATCACCGGTACGGGCAGCGGGTCGGGTGGCGGTGGGAACTCCCCGGCCCGGCGGGCGGCCCGTTGGCGGCGGGTCTCGGCTGGCTGCGTCATCATCGGACAGCATCACACGCCCCGCTCCGGCCGGTGCACCGGGCCACCCGGGCGGCACCGCCAATGGACATCCGGCGGCAACCGCGCGTTCACCCGAAGCGGTGACCCGACAACTACCGTCGGCGACGTGACTCTGAGCTCTACACGTGGCGGCGTCGCCGATGCCCCGGCCGGCCTGCACGTCCGCTTCGAGGGAGCGGTCTACCCGGCTGAGGAGATCGCCCGGGGGGCCGCGTACCGGCTGGTCAGCCTGGACCCGGTAGCCGGCTTCCAGCGCGACGGCCAGGGCCGCTGGTTCCGCCACGTACACGCCAGCGAAATCGGCCCGGTCTCCGGCGCGGGTATCTCCGGCGGCGGCCCGGGTGCCTCCGGTGCCGGCGTGGCAACCGACGACCGCGCCGACGATCCGGGCGACAGCCCGCTGATGGCCCCGTTGACCCGGGCCGCCAGCTGGGTGGACGTGCACCAGCTGAGTCAGACGCCTTCGTCCGCCGGCCATCCGGCGATCACCGTGGTCCGGCGCACCGCGACGGTCCGCCCCGGCACCCGGATGATGAAGGTACTCTCCGGCCGGCAGGTGGCCGGCTTCCTGCGCGGCTGGTCACCGGCCGGTTTCTGCTACCGGGAGTACGACATCGCGCACCTGCGTACCCCGGCCGATCTGGCCCTGCTGCGCACCGACGACGAGGGCGGGCGGGACAGCCTGGAGGTGGCGTACGCGCTGCGCTGGCGGGCCATCGGCGCCGACGACTACGAGATCCCGGCCGGGCCGGCGTACCAGGGGCTGGTGGCCATGCCGCCACGGGACCGGATCGGCCCGCCGGTGCTCGGCACCGGTTTCACCCCGAGCGAGCGCCACCTGATCCCCGAGTTCGTCACCGCCGGCTGCACCGACCTGCCGATGCCGGCCAACGCCGCGCTGCTGGCGTACACCCCGGACGGCGCCGAGGTGGTGCTGTACACGTACCAGCCGGAGCAGCGCGGCTGGATCCGGATGGCCGGACCGCAGCGACGGCACCTACTCGACGGCATCCCCGACGTCCCGTCCGACCAGGAGTACCTGCGCACCGGCGACCTGCCGCAGTCGACCCAACTGGTCGGCACCCACGACGGCCAGACCTACGAGGCGGTCGCCGACCCGCCGCACGAGTTCCGGGTGCTGGCGATGACCCGGGCCGCCCGCTACCCGGTCGACTCGCTGGCCCGCCGGGTGCGGCTCGCCACCTGGCGCGACGCCCGCTGTCAAGTGCTGCGGCAGGACTCCGGGTGGAGCCGGCTGCGGCTGTGCCGACCCACCCCGGAGGCGGTCGCGTCACTCGGCGCGCAGTGCTACGAACGCGGGGTGTACGAGGTGTGGGCACCGAGCGTGGAGATCTCCGACGAAGGCCCGACCGACCTGCCGTACCAGCTGTGAACCGACCGGGCTGGTGCGCTCACCCGGTGGCCAGGTGGGTCAGCTCGAGGGCGAAGTAGCCGGCGAAGACCAGCATGATCGCGCCGGAGAGCCGGTCGAACCAGGCGATCGCCCGAGGCGTCAGCAAGCGACGCGCCTGTGCGGCACCGACCGCCAGGATCAGGAACCAGATCCACGACGCGGAGAGCGTCCCGGCGGCGAACGTCGCCCGGGAGTCCACCGGCTGGGCGATCACCGCTGCCCCGATCACCCCGACCATGTCGAGGATGGCGTGCGGATTGAGCAGCGAGACACTGACCGTACGCCCGACGACCTGGCGGACCGACCCGGCCGCCGCCCCCGGCCCGCCCGGTGGACCGACGGTGAGGTGCCCGCCGGCGGTACGGATGGACCGCACGCCCAGGTAGGTGAGGAAGACCGCGCCGAAGACGAGCAGCGCCGGCCGCACGCCCGGCACGGTGGCGATCAGGCCGGACACGCCGGCGACCCCGGCGACGATCAGCAGCGTGTCGCAGCAGCCGGCGGCCAGCACCGCCCACAACGCACGCGGCAGGCCGACCGCCAGCCCCTGGCTGACCACGAAGACGTTCTGCGGGCCGATCGGCATGATCAGGCCGAGGCCGAGCAGCAATCCGGCCAGGTAGTCGGTCACCTGGTCAGCCGGTGAGCCGGGCCAGCTCCTCGTCAACGATCGACTCGTCGAGCTTGCGGAACACCGGCTTCGGCGCGGCCAGCGCCCGACCGACCTCGACCGGGGTGGACTCCCACCGGGCACCGTCGCGGTAGTCGCCGGTGAGGATCGGGTACGCCGGCCCGCCGTCGAGGTCGTCGACCTCGACGATCCGGGGCATCGGCGCGTGTACGCCGGTGCCGCCGAGCAGCTCGTGGATCTTCTGCGCCGAGTGCGGCAGGAACGGGGTGAGCAGGGTGTTCGCGTCGGCGACCACCTGCAGGGCGACGTGCAGGACGGTGCCCATCCGGGGCTTGTCCGCCTCGCCCTTGAGCTTCCACGGTGCCTGGTCGGACAGGTACCGGTTGGCCTCGGCGACCACTCGCATCGCCTCACCGATGGCCTGCTTCTGCCGGTGCCGTTCGATCAGCGCGCCGACCGTGCCGAACGCGGCCCGGCTGGTCGCCAGCAGCGCCTCGTCGGCGGCGGTCAGCCCGGCCGGGTCGATCGGCGGGATGGCGCCGAAGTTCTTGGCGGCCATCGAGATCGACCGGTTGACCAGGTTGCCCCAGTCGTTGACCAGCTCGTCGTTGTTGCGGCGCCGGAACTCGGCCCAGGTGAAGTCGGTGTCCTGGCTCTCCGGGCCGGCCACGGCGATGAAGTAGCGCAGCGCGTCGGCGTCGTAGCGGGCCAGGAAGTCCCGCACGTAGATGACCACCTGGCGGGAGGAGGAGAACTTGCGCCCCTCCATGGTCAGGAACTCGCTGGAGACCACCTCGGTGGGCAGGTTGAGCCGACCGAGCCGACCGGGCTCGCCGCCGTGGTCGCCTTCGCCGGAGTAGCCGAGCAGCAGCGACGGCCAGATCACCGAGTGGAAGACGATGTTGTCCTTGCCCATGAAGTAGTAGCCACGGGCGTCCTCGCCGTCAGTGTCCGCGATCCACCAGCGGCGCCAGGCGTCCGGGTCACCGGACCGCCGGGCCCACTCGATCGAGGCGGACAGGTAGCCGATCACCGCGTCGAACCAGACGTAGATCCGCTTGTCGCCGCGCTCGCGCCAGCCGTCCAACGGGATCGGCACGCCCCACTCCAGGTCCCGGGTGATCGCCCGGGGCTGCAGGTCGTCGAGCAGGTTGCGGGAGAACCGCAGCACGTTGGGCCGCCAGCCGTCGCGGGTGTCCAGCCACTTGCCGAGTGCCTGGGCGAACGCCGGCAGGTCGAGGAAGAAATGCTCGGTCTCGACGAAGCTCGGCGTCTCCCCGTTGATCTTGGAGCGTGGGTCGATCAGCTGGACCGGGTCGAGCTGGTTGCCGCAGTTGTCGCACTGGTCGCCCCGGGCGGCGTCGTAGCCGCAGATCGGGCAGGTGCCCTCGATGTAGCGGTCCGGCAGGGTGCGACCGGTCGACGGGGAGATCGCGCCGAGGGTGGTCTTCGGCACGATGTAGCCGTTGCGGTGCAACGTCTCGAACAGCTCCTGGACCACCTGGTAGTGGTTGCCGGTGGTGGTCCGGGTGAACAGGTCGTAGGACAGACCGAGCCCGTGCAGGTCCTCGACGATCACCCGGTTGTACCGGTCGGCCAGCTCGCGCGGCTTGAGCCCTTCGCTGTCGGCCTGCACCTGGATCGGCGTGCCGTGCTCGTCGGTGCCGGAGATCATGAGCACGTCGTGACCGGCCATCCGCATGTACCGGCTGAACACGTCGGAGGGCACCCCGAAACCGGAGACGTGGCCGATGTGGCGGGGCCCGTTGGCGTAGGGCCAGGCGACCGCCGCGAGAACGTGACTCATGCGACCAGCCTAGTTAGTGTCACCAGGCGTACGCGAACGGGTTGCCGAGCCGCCCGACGGAGCGCGACACGCCTGGGGGGGTTCGCCCCGGCTCCACGTACCGGGGTGTGGAATGGCGGGGTGACCGGGGAACCCAGCATGCCGGAGTCCGACGGGCCGACGACCGCCCGACCCGCCCGGGAGCCGACCGCCCGGCCCACCCGGGAGCCGGCGAGCGCTCCCGGGCAGCGTCGGCGGCGGCCGAGCCCCTGGGCGACTGCCGGGCCGGAGGGCACCTGGTGGCACGGCGGCGAATCAGCCGCCGCCCAACCGGCCACGCCGGTGACCCCGGACGCCGACGAGCCGGCCGACACCGGCGCACCAGCCGACACCGATGCACCGGACACCCGTGCACCAGCGGACACCGGCGAACCGGATGCCGGCGCAGCGACCCGTGACGGCAGACCGGTGCGGACCGTGGCACCGGTAGCGGAGCGGCCGCCGGGTCGCCCGGTCGCCCGTCAGCGGCGGACCCGGCGGCCGGCGACCGGCATCGCCTGGATCGTGGTCGTCGCGGCGGCGGCGGCGTTCCTCGGCTGGGTCAGCGCCGAACCGCTGTGGCTCGCCGTCGGCCGGGGCATCCCCGGCACCGCCACGGTCACCGACTGCACCGGCGACGGGTTGGGCCGACGGTGTCTCGGCGAGTTCGCCGCACAGACCGGCTTCACCGTCGACCGGGTACGGCTGCTCGGCGTACCGCCGGTGGACCAGGCCGTCGGCGCCGAGCTGACCGCCCGGATGTTGCACCGCGAACGGGACACCGCGTACGTCGTGGCCGATCTGGTCGTGCTGCACCTGCGGTGGTCGGTCGGCTGGGGGCTGACCGTGCTGCTCGGCGTACTGCTGATCTGGGGCAGCGGTGCCCGCCGGCTGGCCAGCGCGGCGGCCCGCCGGGGCGCCACCGCCGCCGCGTTGCTGGCACCGGTCCTGCTGGCCGCCGGGTTCCTGGCCGCCGCCTGGAGCGTCTGACATCGACCGACCGGAGCAGACATCGACCAGCCGTAGCGCGACGCATCGACGACCCGAAATATATTCTTCGGCGGGGAGGTCCCGCGACGTCGGGCGGCAGCCTACGATCACGGGGTGATCTCGGCGGCAGACTCGGACGCGGCAAGCGGTGAACCAGCGGTGACGGTGACAGCGGACCGGCCGGTCCGTCCACCGGACGCCGGCCCGACGGGTCCCCACCCGGGCGGCACCGGGGCGTCGGGGCCGTCGGGGCCGACCGGCGGGGTCGGGCTGCCGGCCGTGGTCCGCCGCCGGCTGGCACCGCTGGACAACTGGCTGGAGCCGTGGTCCTGGCTGGCCACCGCCGTGGTGGTGACCATCGCCGGTGTACTGCGGCTGGTCAACCTGAGCCACCCGCCGGGCCTGATCTTCGACGAGCTCTACTACGCCAACGAGGCCAACGAGCTGCGCCAGTACGGCTTCGAGTGGGACGAGACCAACAACACCCCGGCGTACGTGGTGCATCCGCCGCTCGGCAAATGGATCATCTCGCTCGGCGTCCGCTGGTTCGACTTCACCGAGTTCGGCTGGCGGATCTCGGCGGCGGTGGTCGGCATCCTGATGGTGCTGATCATCACCCGGACGGCTCGGCGGTTGTTCCGCTCCACGGTCCTCGGCTGCACGGCCGGGCTGCTGCTCGCCCTGGACGGCTTCCATCTGGTGCTGTCCCGGACCGCCCTGCTCGACATCTTCCTCGCATTCTTCGTGCTCGCCGCCTTCGCCGCGCTGGTCGTCGACCGGGACTGGAGTCGACGGCGGTGGCTGCGGGCGGTCGACGACGGGCTCGATCCGACTCTGCCGGGCCGCGCCGGCCGACCGCCGTTCGCCGTACCGTGGTGGCGGCTGATCGCGGCGCTGCTGCTCGGCTGCGGTCTCGCCGTCAAGTGGAGCGCGCTGTGGTTCATCCCGGTGTTCGGCCTGCTGGTGATCTGGTGGGAGGCCGGTGCCCGCCGGTCCGCCGGGGTCCGCCGGCCGTGGCTGGACGCGGCGCTCGGCGAAATCGGCTGGCTGGTCCTCGGCGGGGTGCTGATCCTCGGCACCTACCTCGCCAGCTGGTCGGGCTGGCTGACGACCGACGGCGGCTACCTGCGGCACTGGCGGGCGGACAACGGCATGTCCGAGGCACCGGTCATCGGTGCCCTGCAGAACCTCTGGCACTACCACACCCAGGCGTACGGCTTCCACAGCACATTGGAGACGGAGCACCGCTACCAGTCGTGGCCGTGGCAGTGGCTGCTGCTGGGCCGCCCGGTCGCCTTCCACTGGACCGACCAGACCGCCTGCGGAGCACCCAGCTGCGCCGAGGAGGTGCTGCTGCTGGGCACTCCGCTGCTGTGGTGGTCGTTCCTGCCGGCCCTGGCGGCGCTGGTCTGGCTCGGTATCGCCCGCCGGGACTGGCGGGCCGGGGCGATCCTCGCCGGGGTGGCCGCCGGGCTGCTGCCGTGGTTCTACTACGCCACCGAGGGCCGGACGATGTTCTCCTTCTACACCGCGCCCGCGCTGCCGTTCCTGATCCTCGCGGTGACCTATGTGCTCGGCGCGATCGTCACACCGTCCGGTGGGACGGCGGTCGCCGACCCGGCCGGCAACGACCGACGGTTGGTCGGCGCGGTGGTCGCCGGCACCTACGTCCTGCTGGTCGCCGTCTGCTTTGCGTACTTCTACCCGATCTTCGTCGGTGAGCCGCTGCCGTACGAGGACTGGTCGGCGCGGATGTGGCTCGGCGGGCGCTGGATCTGACCATCGCGCCGGCTGGTCCCGGCCCGCTGCCCGTCCGGTGGTCGACGACCGCCGGACGGGTGCCGTCAGCCGATCGTGGACTCACCCGACCCAAGTCTCCACTGTGATCAGCAGTGTCGGTTGAGACAGCAGGTGGGCGAGGGTGCCGGAGAGCATTGGAAGACAAAAGAAGCGCGCCCCGATCGCCTGCCACGGGGGAAGCGGGCGATAGGGGCGCGCATGAAAAGCTTAACCAGGTCGACCCCTGCCGCACAACGGGCCAGGCAAGGCTAGTTTGCGGTTCAGCACGGAACGGAACAACCACCAAAAGCGACATCCACTGTCATAGTCAGCGAAAGCGGCGGCGGAGGCTGCGCCTGTTCTGCCCCGGCGCGCTGCGGTCGATCCGGCGAAGCGCCAGCTCCGAGTCACGGCGACGCTGATCAGCCAGATCGCTGAAGGTCAGCACCAGGCCGCGTACCCCCGGCACCCGCCGCAGATCCCGGCACCGCACCTCGAGCAGCACATGGCTGCCGTCCGGCCGGCGCAGCACCCACTGGTCACCCACCGCCGAACCGTCGTCCCGGTCACCGGCCGCGCCGAGGGTCCGGGACACCTGCGCCTGATCGGCGGGGTGCACCAGGTCCCGCCAGTCGGCGAGGACCGCCGGCTCGAGGCCGAACAACCGGCTGCACGGCGGACTCGCGTACCGGATCCGGTCGTCCGCTCCGACGATCACCACCGCGTCGCCGGCGGTGCCCGCGACCAGATTGAGGTAGCGGTCCCGGTCCCGCCGGGCGGCCTCCTCGGTCGCGGCGATCCGGTGCAGGGCCAGCGCCGCCTGAGCGACGACCACCTCGATCGCGTCCCGACTGGCGGCCAGCACCCCGTCCGCCGCCCCGACCAGCAGCGCGGTACCGGTCCCGGCCGATGGGGCCGGCGCGGCCAGGCCGGCCACCAGGGCGGCCGGTGCCGGGGCGAGCCGGTCGGCCAGGTCGGGATGCAACAGCCGGGTCGGCATGATCCGGGTACGCCGCCGCGCCGCGTCAACCGGCAACGGGTCGTCGACGACGACCTGTGGCTGCCAGTCGGCCACCGACTCCGGGTCGGGCGGCTCGCCGCCGGCCCCCGCCACCGGGCGGCGCACGGCGAACAGGACCTGGTGATCAGTCCCGGCTGGCAGCAGCTCGCCGACCGACCGGCGGACCATCTCGGCCACCTGCGCGATCGTGGTGGCCGACAGCAGCCGCGTCCCGGCCCGGCGCAGCGACCGTTCCCGGTGCACCGCGGCGCGGTGCCCGGTCACCGAATCGACCACCCGGGTCACCGCGAGCATCGTGGTGAGACCGGCCGCCGCAGCGGTCACCAACCCGTCGGGCAGCTCGGCCGGCTCTGCGGCGAACGCCTGGATCACCAACAGGAACGGCACCGTCAGGCAGGTGATCGTCAACAGACCGACCCGCATCGCGGCGACGTCGTCCGGGCCCCGGTCGGACCGGGTGGCCAGCCGAGCCATGTTCGGGTGCAGGGCGGCGACCCCCCAGCTGACGTAGAAGACGTACCAGCCGAGTTCGGCCGGGTGCCCCGGCTGCCAGCCGGCGTTGAGTTCGGCGGCCGCGTACCAGACGTCGGCGGCCAGCATGCCGGCCGCGCCGACGGCCAGCCCGATCACCGTCGGATCCCGCCAGGCGGCGGCAGCCAGGCGCAGCATCACCACGACGACCAGCACCCCACCGAGGCCGTGTACGGCCAGCAGCGCCTTCTCCACCGCCGGCAGATCCACATCGGTCACCGCCGGGCCGACCACCAGGGTCCAGGTGACCAGGCCGGTCACCACGACCAGCACCAGCGTGTCCAGCAGAGCAGACCGGTCCCGCAACGCCACCGTAGTGCGGGTCAGGCTGAGCACCCCGGCGGCGAGCAGACCGAAGGTCGCCAGGTAGGCGGCGTCGGCAATCAGTGACAGGGCGTCACCGGTGGCGCCCACCGTACGCCGCGACAGTTCGTAGTGGACGTCGCCGACCGCCAACGCCCCGGCGCCGCCGGCCAGCAGCAGCCAGGGAAACCGGCGGGGTGGCCGGTGCCGATGGATTCCCCAACCGACCGCGGCCACGCTGACCACGCCGATCGCCCCCCACCAGACGGCGGCGGCAGCCGGCGCCCCGAAGACCGCCACGCCGAGGACAGCCTGCACCGCGAGGTAACCGGTCAGGACGCGCCGTGGCACCGGGACTCCTTCATACATTGGCCGGCCGCCCGGACCGCAGACCGCGCCGACCCCCGGCTAAAGCATGAGGGCTGGTGCGGGCCGGCACAACATCGGCTCGGGCAGCAGTACGCGGAACACGGCACCACCGCCCGGCCGGTCGTACAGCTCGATCCGGCCGGCGTGACCGTCCACGATCGCCGCGACGATCGCCAGCCCGAGGCCGGAGCCGCCGCCCCGTGCCCGGGTGCGGCTTGGATCCACCCGGTACAGCCGCTCGAAGACCCGTCCGGCGTGCGCCGCCGGCACGCCGGGACCGGTGTCGGTCACCTCGATCACCGCCAGCGGCGCGTCCGCCGGCAGGTCCCGCCCGACCGCCGCGAGCGGCCGGTCCGACAGGGCACCGCCAGCGCCGGCCGGCAGATACCCCACCCGTACGGTGATCTCGGCCGCCGGCGGGGTGTGCTGCAGCGCGTTCGCCACCAGGTTGGCAGCCACCTGGCGCAGCGCCGACTCGTCCCCCGGCACCGAGACCGGCTGCAGGTCGGGTGCGACCGGCTGCAGGTCGGGCGCGGCGGAGCCGGCCGGCCCGGCCGGTGCCATCCGGACCCGACGGTCGGGGGCCCGGGCGGACGCGTCGCGGATCGTGTCGGCGGCGACCGCGAGCAGATCCACCGGTCGACGCACCGGCTGCCGACGCTGGTCGAGCCGGGCCAGCAGCAGCAGGTCCTCCACCAGCAGCCCCATCCGGGCCGCCTCCGCCTCGATCCGGCGCATCGCCTCGTCGAGTTCCGGGCCGGGCGTCGCCCCGCCCCGCCGGTACAGTTCGGCGAATCCCCGGATCGAGGTGAGCGGGGTGCGCAGTTCGTGCGACGCGTCCGCGACGAACTGCCGGAGTCGCTGCTCCGAGGCGGTCCGGGCGGCGACCTCGGCCCCGATCCGGTCCAGCATCGAGTTCAGCGCGCCGCCGAGCCGGCCGACCTCGGTGTGCGGGTCGGCGTCGAGGACCCGCCGGGACAGGTTGCCGCCGGTGATCTCGGCGGCGATGCGTTCCATCCGGGTCAGCGGTCGCAGCCCGAGCCGGACCGTCGCGGCGGCGACCAGACCGAGCAGGACCAGGATCAGCAGCACCACCACGGCGTCGATCATGAGCAGCGTGTCGGCGGTCGCGTCGACCTGGCGCAGCGAGACGCCGACCACCGCGAGCCCGCCGTCGGCGCGCGGCACCGCCAGTACCCGCCAGGACCCGTCACCGTCGGCGGCGGGCACCGTGAAGGGACGCCGGACAGCGGCCCGCTCGACCAGCGCCGGATAGTCGTCCAGCTCCGGTAGGGCGGCGTCCGGGTCTGAGGAGAACTGCTGGGTGAGGGTCCCGTCGGCGGCGTACAGCAGGACCGACTGGGCCGGTTGCAGGGAGGCGCCGGGGAACGGTCGGGGCCGGGGACCGTCCGGGTCGAGGGTGGGCGGCGCGGATCCGGCGTACGGTCGGCTCATCAGCCGCAACTGCTCGTCGAGCCGGTCGGTCAGGCTCTGCCGCAGCAGAACCAGACCGGCCGTGTTGGCCAGCAGCAGGGCGACGGCGGTGAGGACCGCGGTGGCCAGCACCAGCCGGGACCGCAGCGTCCAGTGCGACCACCGCCGTACGGTGATCCGGGAACCGAACCGGTTCAGGTGCCGCATCAGACACCGCCCGACCGGGGCAGTCGCAGCGTGTAGCCGACCCCCCGGACGGTGTGGATCAGCGCCGGCTCATGCTGGTCGATCTTCTTACGCAGGTAGTAGACGTACGACTCGACGATCCGGCCGTCGCCGTCGAAGTCGTAGCTCCACACCCGGTCCAGGATCTGGCTCTTGCTGACCACCCGGCCGGCGTTGACCAGCAGATACCGCAGCAGGTTGAACTCGGTCGGCGACAGGTCGAGGCGCTTGCCGGCCCGGCGTACCTCGTGGGCGTCCTCGTCGAGCTCCAGGTCGGCGTAGCGCAGCACCCGGTCGGTCGGCTCGGGCTCGTCGACGACGCCGCTGCGCCGCAGGATCGCCCGGATCCGCAGCACCACCTCCTCCAGGCTGAACGGCTTGGTGACGTAGTCGTCGGCTCCGACGGTCAGCCCGGCGATCCGATCCTGCACGGCGTCCCGCGCGGTCAGGAACAGCACGGGCACGTGCCGGCGGCCGCCCCGGCGCATCGTCCGGGCCACCTCGAAGCCGTCCAGATCCGGCATCATCACGTCGAGGACCACCAGATCCGGCTCGAACTCCTCGATCGCCACCAGGGCGGCGCGGCCGCCGTCGACCACCCGGACGTCGAACCGGATCAGCCGCAACGTGGCGGCGAGCAGGGCGCAGATGTTCGGCTCGTCGTCGACGACCAGGATCCGGGTGGCCCGGTCCGGTCCGGTGCCGGCTGCCTGGCCGATCTCGGCGGATGAGGTCATCAGCCATGCATACCGGCGGAGTCTCGGAGCCGGCTGGGAGCCGGCTGTGGGGTACCCGGGCAGCGGCCGCCCGTCCGTGATCGGCCGCCCGGCACACCACAAACCACCCGCCGGCCACCTTTCCGACATCTGCCGTTCGCTGTGAGTTCGCAGTCCGTTCCGAGGTTGCTTTGATCTGCGCGGTGTTTCCTCACCTTCGCACCGAATCCGCCCTACCTGAAGGTGAGGACCTGCCCATGCGACCCGATTCGGCACCGCCGACGGCCCCCGGCCAGCGACCGAACGACCGGGCCGGCCACGCGCTGCGGGGTGTCACCCGGCTGCACGCGTTCAACCGGTACGAGATCAAGTACCTGGTCGACAACGCGGCGGTACCCGCCCTGCGTGACCAGCTCGCCCGCCGGCTCGACCGGGACAGCCATGCCGGGACCACCGGGTACGGGGTGTGGAGCCTCTACTACGACACCGACGACCTGCGCTTCTACTGGGAGAAAATCGAAGGGCTGCGGTTCCGCCGCAAACTGCGGATCCGGCACTACGGCGACCGGACCGGCATCGACGACGACACCACCGTCCACGTCGAGATCAAGCAGCGGGTCAACCGGGTCACCCAGAAACGGCGGATCGCCCTGCCGTACCGACTGGCCCGTCAACTGTGCGACGGCCGCGCCATGATCGACCACGCCGAGCCGCAGCGGGGCTTCGTGCAGGAGGTCCTCGGCCTGGTCAGCGGCCTGGACCTGCGCCCGGTGGCGATCACCGGCTACCACCGGCAGGCGTTCGTCGGCACCGGTGCCGATCTCGGCCTGCGGGTCACCCTGGACACCCGGGTCCGGGGTCGGGACCGTGACCTGCACCTGGGCGTCGACGCCGAGAACCGGTTCATCGTCCCGCCATGGCGTTCGATCATGGAGGTGAAGGCGAACGAACGGGTCCCGTACTGGCTGACCGACCTCGCCGCGCAGGCCAACCTGTCGGTCGTGCGGGTCAGCAAGTACTGCCAGTGCGTCGAGGCGTTCGGGCGGGCCCCGCGGTCGGTGTTCCACCTTCCGGCCGACGCGCCACCACCGCCTCCGGACCGGCCGGCCGGCGAGCTGCTGGCCGTCGGCGCGAGCGGCGGGCGGGCCTGACATGGACATCACCTTCCAGGACCTGTCCAGCACGTTCAGCCTCGGCGACATCGCCGCGTCGCTGGCGCTTTCCTTCGTGCTCAGCGCGATCATCGGCTGGGTCTACCGGGCCACCCACCGCAACGTCTCGTACAGCCAGTCGTACGTCCAGACACTGATCATCCTCGGCATGCTGATCTCGTTGATCATGCTGGTCGTCGGCTCCAACATCGCCCGAGCCTTCGCCCTGGTCGGCGCGCTGTCCGTGGTCCGGTTCCGCAACGCGATCAAGGAGACCCGCGACGTCGGCTTCATCTTCCTGGTGATGGGCGTCGGCATGGCCTGCGGCACCCGGTTCTACCTGCTCGCGGTGATCGCCACGGTCGCGATCTGCCTGATCATCGGGGTGATGTACCGCTTCAACTGGTTCGCGCTCAACGTGCAACGCCAGGTGGTGAAGGTGCAGGTGCCACCGGACCGCGACCACACGCACGCCGTGCAGGACGTGCTGCTGCGGCTGACCACCGAGTTCGAGCTGGTCAGCATCGAGTCCATCCGGGGCGGCGCGTTGACCGAGCTGATGTACACGGTCAGGTTGAAGAAGGGCAGCGAGCCGGGCGAGCTGATCGCCAGTCTGAGCGAGCTGACCGGCGGCCAGCGGGTCACCGTGCTCACCGGCTACGACCAGACGGACCTGTGATGAGCGGTACGCCGTCCGCCCCGAATCCACCGGCCGTGCCGCCGGTAGCTGCGCCGAAGCGTCGGTTGCGGCACCGGATCCCGCTGCGGGTCCGGCACAACTACCGGCTGCTGGCCAGCTGTGCCGCCTTCCTGCTGGTGGTGACGGTCGTGCTGGGCAGCACCCGGATCCGGCCGTACGTCACCAGTGCGGCCGACGCCGCGACGGATGTGGTGACGGTCGACATCGCCGGCACCGTCGACCTGTTCGACTCGACGGTGGCCCACGAGATCTCGCTGGTCTTCCGCGACGACGACTACCAACGGATGCTCGACGCCTACTTCGACGACGGCGAGAAGGAGTACGTCGAGGCCGACCTGGTCGTCGACGGGACCACGATCCCCAGCGTGGGCATCCGGCTCAAGGGCAACTCCACCCTGTCCGGTCTGACCCGCGCCGGCGAGACCGCGCAGCGCGGCGGGGCCGCCCCCGGCGGTGGGCAGTTCGGCGGCGGGCAGCGACCCGATGGCGGGCAGTTCGGCGGCGGGCAGGCACAGCGGCAGGGCGCAGGCGGGCCGGGCGGCGGAATGGGCCGTGCCGGGCTGGCCGCCGAGGAGCCGGAAACCCTGCCCTGGCTGATCAGCTTCGACACGTTCGTCGAGGGGCGGCGCTACCAGGGTCTGCAGGAGATCGCGGTGCGGGTCGACGGAATGGGTGGCGGCACCGCCGTTGCCAACGAGGCGCTCGCCCTGTCGCTGCTCGGCACCGCCGGGATGACCACCCAGCGGTACGCGTACAGCGCGTTCACGGTCAACGACCGCCCGACCACCGCCCGGCTCGTAGTGGAGCACCCCGACGAGCACTACGCCGCCGGGCTGGGTGACAGTGGCGTGCTCTACAAGTCGTTGGCCGGCGGTTCGTTCACCTACCAGGGCGAGGACCTGGTCGAGTACCAGGACGACTTCAAGCAGATCAACCTCACCGGAAGCCAGGATCTGCAGCCGGTGATCAACCTGATCCGCTGGGTGTCCGAGGCGTCCGACGAGGAGTTCGACGCCGAACTGGCCGACCACGTCGACGTCGAGTCGTTCGCCCGCTACGTCGCCGCCCAGAACCTGCTGCTCAACTTCGACGACATGGCCGGTCCCGGCCGCAACTACTACCTCTGGTACGACCTGGCCACCCGGAAGTTCACGGTGGTCAGCTGGGACCACAACCTGACGTTCAGTGGCGACGCCACCCTCGGGCCGCAGGACACGGTGACCATGGGCGGCGGCCGGTTCGGTGGCGGCGGTGCCACGCCGCAAGACGGCACGGCACCACAGGACGGCACGGCACCGCCCGACGGATTCCAGCCGCCCGACGGATTCCAGCCGCCCGACGGGGCCGGCTCCGGGGCGGCGCCGCAGGAAGGTGGTCCCGGCCGGTCGACGGGCCACCCGCTCAAGGAACGGTTCCTGGCCAGCGACGCGTTCACCGAGGTGTACGAGGCCGCGTACCGCGATCTCTATCAGCGGATGTTCGCCAGCGGCGCGGCGACGGCCGCGCTGGACGACCTGGCCGCCGTCCTGGCAACCGTCGACGGTCAGGACGGCTCGGCGGTCGCGACCGAGCTGGAACAGCTGCGGACCACGGTCGAGCAACGGACGGAAAGCCTGCGCGATCAGGTGTGAGCGACGCCTGGCGGCCGTAGAGTCGGTGACCGTACGCGACCAATCGACCCGTCGCCCGCTGGAAGGAGCTCCGTCGATGGCCAAGCCGCCGTTGCCGCAACACCTGGTCGAGATGCTGGGCCGGCCGAACCTGTCGGTGATGGGCACGGTGAGCCCGAGCGGCGCACCGGTGACCGTCGCCACCTGGTACCTGTGGGACGACGGCCGGGTGCTGCTCAACCTGGACGCGGGGCGTAAGCGGCTGGAGCATCTGCGGGCCGACCCACGGGTGTCGCTGACCGTCCTGGACGGCGACTCCTGGTACCGGCACGTCAGCCTGCACGGCAGCGTGACCATCGAGCCGGATCCCGAGCTGGCCGGGATCGACCGGCTGGCCCGGCACTACACCGGTGACCGCTACCCGGACCGGGAGCGCCCCCGGGTGTCCGCCTGGCTGACCGTGGAGTCCTACCACGCCTGGGGCTTCGACCGCTGACAGCTCCCAGCGGACCACCCACCGTCGCGCGGGTCACGGCCCGTTCAGGTCGGTCGCGGCCGGGCAAATAGAATGGCCCGGAATCATCCGCCGCCGGCCGGTACCCGACGTACCGGCCGTCACCGACCTTGGGAGCAATTCGTGCTGACGATGCAGGACGCGCTGGCCCGCCTCGCGGCGTACTGGGCCGAGCAGGGTTGCCTGACGGTCCAGCCGATGAACACCGAGGTCGGCGCCGGCACGCTGAACCCGGCCACGTTCCTGCGGGTGCTCGGCCCGGAGCCGTGGCGGGTCGCCTACGTCGAGCCGTCGGTGCGCCCGGACGACGCCCGGTACGGCGAGAACCCGAACCGGATCCAGACCCACACCCAGTTCCAGGTGATCCTCAAGCCCGAGCCGGGCGACGCGCAGGAGCTCTACCTCGGCAGCCTGGCCGCGCTCGGCATCGACGTGGCCGCGCACGACGTCCGGTTCGTCGAGGACAACTGGGCCTCGCCGGCGCTGGGCGCCTGGGGGCTCGGCTGGGAGGTCTGGCTGGACGGGCTGGAGATCACCCAGTTCACCTACTTCCAGCAGGCCGGTGGGATCAACCTCGAGGTGCCGTCGGTGGAGATCACCTACGGCATCGAGCGGATCATGATGGCGTTGCAGGGGGTCCGCCACTTCAAGGAGATCGCGTACGCGCCGGGCATCTCCTACGGCGAGATCTTCGGCCCGGGTGAGTACGAGATGTCCCGTTACTACCTGGACGACGCCGATGTCGCCACCAACCGGCAACTGCTCGACCTGTACGCCGCCGAGGCGCAGCGGATGATCGACGCCGGGTTGCCGGTGCCGGCGCACAGCTTCGTGCTCAAGTGCTCGCAGGCGTTCAACGTGCTGGACGCGCGGGGCGCGGTCTCCACCGCCGAACGGGCGACGGAGTTCGCCCGGATGCGCCGGCTGGCCGGCGAGGTGGCGCAACTGTGGGTGCGCCGCCGCGACGAGCTCGGCCACCCGCTGGGCGTGGTGCCGCCGGCACCGGCCGGGCAGGCCGACGGGGCAGCCGCACAGCCCGGTGAGTCCGGCCCGGCCCGGCAGCTGGTGTTCGAGATCGGCACCGAGGAGATGCCGCCGTCGGAGGTCCGCTCGGCCCGCCAGCAGGTCGCCAAGCTGGTCGCCGACCGGCTGGCCGCCACCCGGCTGGCGCACGGTGACGTCCGGGTGCTGGCCACCCCGCGCCGGCTGGTCGCCGTCGTCGACGCGGTCGCCGCCCGCGAGCCCGACCACACCCGCACGGTACGCGGCCCGAAGGTCGCCGCCGGGTTCCGCCCGGACGGCACGCCCACCCCGGCGGCGGCGGGCTTCGCCCGTTCCCAGGGTGTCGAGGTGGCCGACCTGGCCCGGGTGGAGATCGGCGGCGTACCGCATCTGGCGGTGCTGCGCGACGAGCCCGGCCGCACCGCGACGGAGGTCCTCACCGAGGTGCTCGCCGGGGTGGTGACCGGCCTGCGCTCGGCGAAGAACATGCGCTGGCGGGATCCGCAGCTGGCGTTCACCCGTCCGGTCCGCTGGCTGCTGGCGCTCTGGGGTGACCTGGTGGTGCCGGTCGAGGTGTCCACGCTGGCCGCCGGCCGGACCACCCGGGTGCACCGGACCGCCGCGACGTCGACCGTCGAGGTGGCCGACGCGGAGAGCTACCTGGCGACGGTGCGTGACGCCGGCATCGTGGTGGATCCGGACGAGCGCCGGGCGATCGTCACCGCCGCCGCCGGTGAGCTGGCCGCCGGCGTCGGCGGCCAGGTAGACCTGACCGCCGAGGCCGGCCTGCTGACCCAGGTGGTCGATCTGATCGAGCAGCCCACGCCGCTGCTCGGTGGGTTCGAGCAGCGCTATCTGGAGCTGCCCGAGGCGGTGCTGGCCACGGTGATGCGCAAGCATCAGCGGTACCTGCCGGTGCGTGGCGCGGACGGTGCCCTGTTGCCGCACTTCGTGGCGGTCGCCAACGGCGCGATCGACACCGGTCTGGTGCGGGCCGGCAACGAGGCGGTGCTGCGGGCCCGGTACGAGGACGCGGCGTTCTTCTACCGCGCCGACCGGGCCACCCCGCTGGCCGAGCTGCGGTCCCGGCTGAGCCGGTTGACCTTCACCGACAAGCTGGGGTCGATGGCGGACCGGGCCGACCGGATCGCCGGGCTGGCCGACGACCTGGTCGGGATGATCGCACTGTCCGACGCGGACCGCGCGACCCTGGGTCGCGCCGCCGAGCTGGTCAAGTTCGACCTCGGTTCGCAGATGGTCACCGAGATGACCAGTCTCGCCGGGGTGATGGCCCGCGACTACGCCGGGCACGCCGGGGAGCCGGCGGCGGTCGCCCTGGCGGTGTTCGAGGCCGAGCTGCCGCGCAGCGCCGGTGACCAGTTGCCGCAGTCGCTGCCGGGGGCGCTGCTGTCGCTGGCCGACCGGTTGGATCTGGTGACCGGGCTGGCCGCGACGGTCGGCATGCCGACCGGCAGCAGCGACCCGTTCGCGATCCGGCGGGCGGTGCTGGGGCTGCTGGCGGTGCACCGCAGCCAGCCGGGGCTGGCCGGGATCTCGCTGGCCGCCGGGCTGGCTGCGGCGGCCCGGCGGCAGCCGGTGCCGGTCGACGACGCGGTGCTGGCCGAGATCGGCGAGTTCCTGACCCGACGGGTGGAGCAGCTGCTCACCGAGGAGGGCCAGCCGGTGGACCGGGTCCGGGCGGTGCTGGCGCACGCCGACCGGCCGCAGCTGGTCGACCGGTTGCTGACCCAGTTGGACCGGCTGCTGACCGACGAGCAGTTCCGGGCGCTCGCCGAGGCGCTGCAGCGGGCCCGCCGGATCGTGCCGGCCGACGTGCCCGCCGAGTACGACCCGGCGCTGCTCACCGAGCCGGCCGAGGTGCGGTTACACGAGGTGGTCAAGCAGGTGCGGGCTGACCTGGACCACAGCGCTGACCTCGACCGGTTCACCGGGATCGCCGGGCAGCTGACCGCGCCGGTGAACGCCTTCTTCGACGACGTCTTCGTGATGGCCGAGGATCCGCAGCTGCGTCAGGCCCGACTGGGTCTGCTCGCCACGGTCGCGGCGCTCGCCGCCGACGTGCTGGACTGGCCACAGCTGAGGATGTGACCCTGAAGGAGGGGTCTGCCACGCGCGGTGGCAGTGCGGTTCGGCCACGCGGCGGGGTCCGCCGGCCGTGCTACCGTCTGTCAGTCCACACTCGGTGTCGACGAGGAAGGCGGGGGCCGGCCATTACGTCTCCGGGAGCCTGCGACACGCACCCGTCCGCCGGTGCCGCCACGGCCGCGCCGCACGGCTGGGTGGACGGGCCTGCCGGGCCGGTCCGCAACGTACCGAATCTGATCACCACGGTCCGGACCGTGGTCGCCGTCGGCCTGGCCGTGCTGGCCGTCGTCGGCGACAGCGCGGTGCTCACCGGCGTCGCGATCGCCTGCTACTGGATCGGTGACATGGCGGACGGTCTGGCCGCCCGGCTGCTACGGCAGGAGACCCGGTTCGGTGCCGTCTATGACATCGTCTGCGACCGGATCTGTTGCCTGGCGGTCGCCGCCGCGCTGATCCCGCTGCTGCCGTCGATGGGCGTGCCGCTGGGCATCTTCGTCGTGCAGTTCGTCGTGGTGGACCTGGTGTTGAGCCTGAGTTTCCTGCGGTGGCCGCTGCTGAGCCCGAACTACTTCCATCTTGTGCACACCCAGGTGTACCGGTTCAACTGGTCGCCGGTGGCGAAGGCGTTGAACACCGGCGGCCTGGTGCTGCTGGTGGTGCTGGCACCGTCGCCGGTGCTTCCGGTGGCTTTCACCTTGGCGATCGCCGCGGTGAAGCTCGCTTCGCTCGTCGCGGTGGCCCGGATCCCGCTCGCTGTCGACCTTCCGGGTCTGCGCGCCGCCTCCTCGTGATCGCGGTTCTGCTGGCCACCGTCGCGGTGGGTGCGTTGTCGGCGGTGTCGCCGGTGACTCCGATCGAGCCGTACCTGATCGCGTTGACCGCCACCACGTCCCATCAGCCGGTCGCGCTGGGCGTCGCTGCGGCGCTCGGTCAGACCGCCGCCAAGCTCGCCATGTTCCTGGCGTCGCGGGGGGTGATCCGGTCGCCGTGGCTACGCCGGTGGCTGGACAAGCGGACCGCTCCGAAGGCGGCGGCCACGGCCAGCGCGGTAGCGGCCGACGGCACGACGGCGGCGGACCCGACGGCGGCGGACGGCAGGTCGCGGGCCGGATGGTTCCGCCGGATCGGTCCGGCGATCGGCGACCGGCTGCCGCATGGGCTGCGCAGCAGGTTGTCCGGCTGGGCGGGCTGGGTGGCCCGGGAGCACCGCCGACTGTACGAGCCGGCGTTCGTCGTACCGACCCTGTTCGCGAGCAGCGTGATCGGCGTGCCTCCGCTGCTGGTCACGACGGTGGTGGCCGGTGGAACCCGGATGCCGGCCAGCGTGTTCACAGTGGTCTGCTTCGTCGGCAGATCGATCCGATTCGTCGCACTTGCGATGGTTCCCAGCTGGTTCACCGGCTGAGCGTTTATCAAACCGTTACACGCATAGCCCTTGCCGGAAACAGAGCCGGCAGTCCCTAATTTGTCCAACGGCTTAACAAAACCTCGGTGACCGCGTCGTGGCAGCGCGTTCACCGGGCCAGACGGGACGGCCATCGGCGGGTCGGCCCACCCGACAGTGCGTTCACCAGGACTAGGAGACCACGTGTCCCGAACCCGCCGACGCCACCTTCAACGTGGCCCGCTAACCGCTGCAATACTTTCGCTCTCCATGTTGTCTACTGCCCTGCTCGGTGCCCCCGCCGCGCAGGCCGCACCGGGTACCCCGGGCAACCCGGTCGATCCGGCCCCCGCCGTGCAGGCCGGCCCGGGCGACTTCGAGGCGGCCGCCGACGAGCCGTACTCGGTGCTCGTCTTCTCCAAGACCGCTGGCTTCCGGCACGGCTCCATCCCGGCTGGCATCGCCGCGATCGAGCAGCTCGGTGCCGACAACGGCTTCACCGTCGACACCACCGAGGACGGCGCCGACTTCACCGACGCCAACCTGGCCAACTACCGGGCGGTCATCTGGCTGTCCACCACCGGCGACGTCCTCGACACCGACCAGCAGGCCGCCTTCGAGCGCTACGTCCAGGCCGGTGGCGGGTACGTCGGAATCCACGCCGCCTCCGACACCGAGTACAGCTGGCCCTGGTACGGCGAACTGGTCGGTGCCTACTTCTCCGGCCACCCCGCCAACCAGAACGCCACGGTCAAGGTCGAGGACCCGGCCCACCCGTCCACCGACGGACTGCCCGCCGAGTGGGTCCGCTACGACGAGTGGTACAACTTCCAGACCAACCCGCGCGGCGACGTGCACGTGCTGGCCAGCCTGGACGAAACCACCTACACCGCCGGGGCCGGCGCGATGGGTGCCGACCACCCGATCGCCTGGTGCAGCGACTACGACGGCGGCCGGGCCTGGTACACCGGCGGCGGCCACACCAACGAGTCGTTCGCCGAGCCGGAGTTCCTCGACCACCTGCTCGGCGGCATCCAGTCCGCCGCCGGGGTCGTCGACTCCGACTGCGGCGCCTCGCTGACCGAGAGCTTCGAGAAGATCACGCTGGACAACAACACCAGCAACCCGATGGAGCTGGACATCGCCCCGGACGGTCGGGTGTTCTACATCGAGCGTGACGGCCGGGTACAGATCGTCAAGCCGGACACCGGCAACACGGTCACCGCGATCGACCTCGACGTGTTCACCGGCAACGAGGACGGCCTGATCGGTATCCGGCTCGACCCGGACTTCGCCGACAACGGCTGGGTGTACCTCTACTACGCCCCCAACGACGGCGTGACCCGCAACCTGCTGTCCCGGTTCACCGTGGTCGGCGACAGCATCGACCCGGCCAGCGAGAAGGCCGTGCTGCAGGTCGACACGCAGCGCAACACCTGCTGCCACGCTGGCGGCACCATGACCTTCGACAGCCAGGGCAACCTTTACCTGGCCACCGGGGACAACACCAACCCGTTCGAGTCGAGCGCCTACAGCCCGCTCGACGAGCGGGCCGGGCGGCAGGACTATGACGCGCAGCGTACCTCCGGCAACACCAACGACCTGCGCGGCAAGGTGATCCGGATCCACCCGGAGGACGACGGGACGTACACCATCCCGGACGGCAACCTGTTCGCACCGGGCACCGCGCAGACCCGCCCGGAGATCTACGCGATGGGCTTCCGCAACCCGTTCCGGATCGGCATGGACCTGGCCACCGACACGCTCTACGTGGCGGACTACGGCCCGGACGCCAACTCGGACAACCCCGACCGGGGTCCCCGGGGCCTGGTCGAGTGGAACATTGTCGACACTCCCGGCAACTACGGCTGGCCGTACTGCACCGGGACGAACGAGGCGTACAACGACTACCAGTTCCCGTCCGGCCCCAGCGGTGCGAAGTTCGACTGCTCGGCGCCGGTGAACGACTCCCCCAACAACACCGGCCTGACCGAGTTGCCGCCGGCGATCCCCGCCACCGTCGACTACGGCTACAGCGGTGACCCGCGCTACCCCGAGATCGGTGGCGGTGGTGCGCCGATGGGCGGACCGGTCTACCGCTACGACACCGAGCTGGCCTCGGACCGCAAGTGGCCGGCGTACTACGACGGCAAGGCGCTGCTGGGCGAGTGGAACCAGTCGAAGATGTACACCATGCAGGTGTCCGCTGACGGCACCGAGCTGGTGGACATCAACCAGTTGCTGACCGGGATGAGCTTCGTCCGCCCGATGGACTTCGAGTTCGGCCCCGACGGCGCCCTGTACCTGATCGAATGGGGCAGCGGCTTCGGCGGCAACAACGACGACTCGGGGGTCTACCGGATCGACTACATCGCCGGTAGCCGGGCACCGATCGCGGAGGCCAGCGCCACCCCGACCTCCGGCCAGGCACCGCTGACCGTGCAGTTCTCCAGCGCGGGCTCGCGCGACCCGGACGGCGGCACGCTGACCTACGCCTGGGCGTTCGGTGACGGCGGGACCTCCACCGAGGCCAACCCGACCCACACCTACACCGAGGCCGGCAACTACACCGCGCAGTTGACCGTGACCAACCCCAACGAGCGCACGGCGGTTGCCAACGTACCGGTGACAGTCGGTAACACCGCACCGACGGTGACCATCGACTTCCCGCCGGCCGGCGGCTTCTTCGACTGGGGCGACCAGGTCGAGTACACGATCACCGTGACCGACCCGGAGGACGGCGAGATCGACTGTGACCGGGTGGAGCTGCAGGTGCTGCTCGGCCACGACGAGCACGCCCACCCGTTGGAGCAGCACACCGGCTGCTCCGGCACGGTGCAGACCCAGCTCGCCGCCGGCCACGGCGCCGAGGCGAACGTCTTCGGCGTGTTCGAGGCCACCTACACCGACGACGGTGGTGTCGGCGGTGCCGCGCCGCTGACCGGCCGGGCGATCGAGCTGCTGCAGCCCAAGCGCAAGCAGGCCGAGTACTTCAGCTCGACCGGACGGGTGGACGGCGCCACCGGCGACGACGACCCGGGCGTACAGATCGAGACCACCAGCGACCCGGCCGGTGGCGGCGAGAACATCGGCTTCATCGAGGACGGCGACTGGTGGTCGGTCGACCCGGCCAACCTGACCAACGTCGACTCGATCCGGTTCCGGGTCGCGTCGGCGACGGCCGGCGGCCGGATCGAGGTCCGCGCCGACGCCGTCGACGGTCCGGTGGTCGCCTCCGCTGATATCGCGGGTACCGGCGACTGGCAGACCTGGACCGACGTGACCGCGCCGGTCACCGGCGGTGCCGACGCGGCGGTGCTGTACTTCGTCGCCCGGGATCCGGGTGGCGGCGCCGATTCGCTGTTCAACGTCAACTGGATGGACTTCCTCGGCCGAGGCGTCACCGAGAACGCGCCGCCGCAGGTCAGCGTCACCGCGACGCCGACGTCCGGCACCGCGCCGCTCACCGTGGCGTTCGACGGCACGGCCACCGACGCCGAGGGCGACACCCCGTTGACGTACGCCTGGGACTTCGGTGACGGCGGTACCGCCGACACCCTGGACGCCAGCCACACCTACACCGCACCGGGCACCTTCGTCGCCACCCTGGTGGTGACCGACGCCCGGGGCGCGACGGCATCGGCGTACGCGTCGGTGCGGGTCGAGGCGCCGAACACGTCCTGCTTCGGGGCGCGGTCGGACGACTTCCTCGGCAACGAACTGGACCGCGACCGGTGGACGGTGGTCCGGGAGAGCCAGGTGTACTCGGTGGCCGACGGCACGCTGCTGCTGCCGACCGGCGTCGGTGACCTGTACGGCGACCGTAACGACGCCACCAACCTGGTCCTGCAGCCCGCGCCGGACGGCGCCTGGCAGGCCACCACCAAGGTCACGTTGCCGGTGACCGCCAACTACCAGCAGGCTGGTCTGCTGGTCTACGGCGACGACGACAACTACGCCAAGGTGGACCTGCTGTACAACGGCAGTCGCCGGGTGGAGTTCATCCGGGAGACCGCCGGCACCCCGCGCAACGAGGGTGCCGACGCCACCGACGCGCCCACAGGTGACACCATCTACCTGCGGGTGACCAGCGACGGGACGAACCTGACCGCGGCCATGTCGGCCGACGGGCAGACCTTCACCCCGGTCGGCCGCGAGGCTGCGCTGGACGGCATCGAGAACCCGCAGATCGGCGTGTTCGCGCTCAACGGTGGGACCGAGGCTCCGGTGGTCGACGCGGCCTTCGACTGGTTCCAGGTGACGCCGGATGAGCCGGCCGGGCCGGTCGAGCCGTCCGACGAGTTCGACGGCGACGCGCTGGACAAGTGCCGGTGGGACGCCATCGTGCGGGAGGACGCGGCCGCCTACCGGGTCGTCGACGGGTCGTTGTTCATCGACGTGCCCAACGGCGACATCTACACCGGTGACAACACCGGGCCGACGAACTTCATCCTGCAGACCGCGCCGGAGGGCGACTGGACGATCGAGACGAAAATCGACGGCAGCCTGCTGAACGAGCAGTACCAGCAGGCCGGTCTGCTCGTCTACGCCGACGACGACAACTACCTCAAGTTGGACTTCGTCACCGACAACTCGCCCGGTTCGGCGGTCAGTCGGCGGATCGAGTTCCGTAGCGAGATCGACGCGGTGATCCAGGACCCGCAGCCGGGGGCCACCGGTTTGACCTCGGGTGTGTGGTACCTGCGGGTGTCCCGTGCCGGTGACGTCTTCACCGCCGCGTACTCGGCGGACGGCACCGACTGGACAGAGTTCGAGTCGCTGACCAGCGCGGTCGTCGGGGCCACCCCGAAGATCGGCGTGTTCACCCTCAGCGGCAACCAGACGGAGTCGAAGACCGCGTCGTTCGACTACTTCCGGTTGACCACGGAGGTGTCGGAGGAGGACACCACGGCGCCGGTGACCGAGGCCGAGGTCGTCGGGACCGGCGAGCCGGCCGGTCCGGTCGAGGGCTGGTACCCCGGGCCGGTCGCGGTCACCCTGACCGCCACCGACGAAGACGGTGGCAGCGGGGTGGCGGGTACCGAGTACTCGCTCGACGACGAGACCGGGTGGACGGCGTACACCGAGCCGGTAGCGGTGAGCGGGGACGGCAGCCACGAGCTGCGGTTCCGGTCCACCGACGCCGCCGGCAACGTGGAGCAGACCCAGTCGGTCACCTTCCAGATCGACGCCACGGCGCCGGTCAGCTCGGCGGAGTTCGCCCCGGCGAACGACAACGGCTGGCACGACGGCACCATCCCGGTGGTGCTCTCCTCGACCGACGATGGTTCCGGGGTCGAGCTGCTGGAGTGGTCGCTCGACGGCGGTGCCTGGACGCCGTACGACGAGCCGGTCGAGGTGACCGGCGACGGTGACCACGAGCTGCTCTACCGGGCCACCGACCTCGCCGGCAACGTCGAGGCGCTGAAGTCGGCCGTGGTGAAGATCGACGGCAGCAAGCCGACCCTGCTGATCTCCGGGCTGGCCGACGGCCAGCTGTACGGCGACAGCCAGGACGTACGGGTGTCGTGGCAGGCGGTCGACCCGACCTCCGGCATCGACACCGTCGTCGGCACGCTGGACGGGCAGCCGTACGCGAACGACACCCTCCAGGTGATGTACGACCTGCCGCTCGGCCTGCACGAGCTGACCGTGACCGCGACCGACAAGGCGGGTAACGACACCACCTCGACGGTCCGGTTCTTCGTCACCACGTCGTTCCGGGACATGCAGAACCTGATCGACAGGTTCAACGCGACCGGACGGTTGTCCAACAAGGCGGACCGCAAGCTGTCCAACAAGCTGGACGCGGCGCGGCTGTCGGAAGCACAGGGCAAGGACAAGCGGGCTACGCAGCAGCTGACCGCGTTCAAGGCCCTCGCCGCCGACCCGGAGCTGGTCACCGACACCGACGTGCGGGACACCCTGATCCGCGACGCCGACGCCATGATCGAACGGCTCGGTGGCACGGCGAGCGCGGCCGGGGTGAAGGCGAACGGCGGCAAGCCGGTCACTGGTGCCGGTCGGCTGGCGGAGGACCCCACCCGGATCGATCCCGACCAGCAACTCTGACCCGTGGTGGCCTCGCCCGGTCCTCGGTGCCGGGCGGGGCCACCACCCCCCATCGGCGGGTCACCGACCCGTCGACGAGACAGGAAAGGAAGACACCATGCGTCGTACGCGTGGATCGGCCGCCGTTCTGTTCGGCCTGTTGCTGGCGGTGCTGCCGGCGGCCGGTCCCGCGCAGGCGCACAACGGCAAACTCGATCTGGAGGTGGCCGGCGACGGCGCCACCGGAGTGACCGTGCAGGCCTTCCATGACGATGGGCACCGGCTGGACCTTCCGGTCCGGCTGGTGCTGACCGCCACCGCCGACGGTGGGCGGACGGTCGGCCCGCTGCAGCTCGAACCGGCCGGTGAAGGGCAGGGTTTCTACGCCAGCGGCCCGGTGCTCAGCCCGGGTGACTGGCAGGTGACGGTGAGCGCTCCAGCGCCGTACGACAGTACGGCGACGGTCGAGGTACAGGCGGTGGAGGGTCAGGCGCCGCCGGTCGCCGATCTGGCCGCCGCAGCGGCCGAGGACGAATCCGGCGGCACGGCCGGAGCCGGTTGGTGGCGTTGGGCATGGCCGATCGGCCTCGCCGCCCTGGCGGTGGCCGCTCTGGCGGTGGCCGTCCGCCGGCCACGATCCAGACAGCCCTGATCACGACAGGGCCAGGACACTGACAGCGACGGGGCAAGCCGGGTTCGGCTGGCCCCGTCGCTGTCTGGTCAGGTGCCGGGTTCTTCACTCGACTCTGGACATTGCTTCACTGTGGAGATTACGGTCTGGATTGGACGACTCGATCAACTCAGGCTGGAGGGCCGGTGCGCCAACCCACGGTTCGGTACCACAATGCGATCATGGACAGCGCCCGATGGGAGGGGTTCCCCTTCCGCGACGGCGACATCGTGATCTCGACACCCGCCAAGTGCGGCACGACGTGGACCCAGACGATCTGCGCTCTGTTGATCTTTCAGACGCCGGAGCTGCCCCGCCCGTTGGACGACATCACCGTCTGGCCCGACATGAAGACGCGTAGCCAGGCCGACGTGTTCGCGTTCTACGAGGCACAGCAGCACCGGCGCATCATCAAGACCCACACCCCGTTCGATGGTCTGCCGATCCACGACGGGGTCACCTACCTCGCGGTCGGCCGGGACCCGCGTGACGTCGCCCTGTCCTGGGACGCGCACTTCCAGAACACCGACTACGACGTGGTCCTGAAGCTGCGTGACGCGGCGGTCGGCAACGACGACCTGACCGGCGAGCTCACCGACGACGCGCCACCGCAGCTGGAATCCGCCTACGACCGGTTCTGGGCCTGGATGGAACACCCCGACGTGCAGATCGGCCTACCGTCGATGCTGCACCACATGTCGGGTTTCTGGGCGGAGCGTGAGCGGTCAAACGTCCTGCTGCTGCACTACGACGAGCTGAAGGCCGACCTGGCGGGCCAGATGCGGGCGATCGCCAAACAGCTCGACATCGAGGTGCCCGAACAGCGCTGGCCGGAGCTGGTGCAGGCGGCCACCTTCGATTCCATGCGCAACCGCGCCAAGGAGTTCGCCCCCGTCCTGGCGATGTGGCGGGACCCGAAGCAGTTCTTCAACCGGGGCGTCACCGGCCAGTGGCGTGATCTGCTCGACGACGACGACCTGCGGCGGTACGAGGAGCAGGTCGCCAAGCTCGCCGTACCGGAGCTGGTCGACTGGCTGCACCGCGGCCCGATCACCGCCACCACGACGACGGCTGGCCACTGAGGGACCCTCCGATGACCCGGGGCAGCTGAACTGATGACCTGGGGCAGCTGAACTGACAGCGACCTCGTCAAGATCACATTGAGCGCCATGGACGTCAAGACCGTGAGGTGATGTCCATGGCGCTCACATGATCTTGGCAGGAAACGACCGGCGCGGCCGGTGGCCCGATTGCGGCATGTTACGGCTTGACGAACGACATGTTATCGCTCACAGTCTATATCCAAGGACGACGACGCCTGCGGCTCACCGGGCGAGCCCGCCTCGTCGGACCGTGAATCAGGCGTACCGCCAGGGCAAGCGGTGGCCCTGTTAACGCTGACATCTTCCGGCAGACGCCGGTGGATGCGACCCGGTGCGCCGCTTTCAGCTGAACCCAGTCAGCTCTGGCCCCTGAAGGAGGATCATGTTTGCCTTTGGCAGATCAGCATCGACCGCGTCGCCGGCCCGGCGGCGCGGTTGGCTGCCGCGCGTCGCCATCGCCAGCGCGACCGCGCTGGTGGTCGGCGGCGCCGCCGTCGCGGTGGCGCAGCCACCCGCCGCCGCCGCGACGGTCGACACCAGCGCGTGGTACGTGCTGCTCAACCGCAACAGCGGCAAAGCCCTCGACGTGTACAACCTCGCCACCAACGACGGCGCCCGGATCACCCAGTGGTCCCGCAACAACGGCAACC
>Ga0207773_100120_pt1 | contig 65263 bp, 61 predicted proteins | sample TtaePargueraPR_2_FD_187281 | JGI IMG/M metagenome (GOLD analysis project Ga0207773, IMG submission 187281) | Aerobic enrichment media microbial communities from Bioluminiscent Bay, La Parguera, Puerto Rico - Tt and M1 (3) (SPAdes) | ecosystem: Environmental > Aquatic > Marine > Unclassified ...
GGCAGATCTCGCCCACGCTGGTACCGGCTTCCGCCTGCCTCAGTGCAAAGGCGATCTGCTCGTCGGTGAATCGTTTCTTGGGCATTTGGGCACTCCTCCGCTGCCAGAATTGTGCCCGAAAAATCGCACCCATTTGGACCAGCTTCAGGGGTCAAGACCACAGCCAAGGATGCAGACGCGGCAAACTCTAACTCAAATCGGGGGCGTTTCCGGGAAGCAGATCACGGCCACCAATGCCCTGGTTCAATGCCTGTAGCGGAATCGGGTATCGCGCAATCCAATTCGTTTGTGAAAATACTGATCAGAATGTATTGATGCTATAAGAAAGAAATGATATCCAGTGAGTATCTTCAAGGGCGAAAACGTTCCGCAGCCTACGGATTCGTTGGATGCCATCACGCGGCGCAAACGCAGTCCGAATGCGAGGGCCGCCTCATGGGAGGAGCAAATGCAGATTTTTGAGCGAAACACCCTCGGCAGCCTGACCGTTCTGACGAGCGCACTGGCCATCACCACCTTTGTGGCGGGCGCCGCCTCGGCCCAAACCGTCATCCAGTATGGCCCCTGGCTTCCGCCCAGCTACGTCCTGAACGACGCAGTCTTCTTCCCTTGGGCCGAACAGGTGGAGGAGGTGACAGAAGGCCGCGTCACCGTCGAGGTGCTGCCTTCCGCCGTCGGTTCCGCTGCGGCTCAGGTTGACGTCGTTCACGATGGTGCGGCCGATATGGTAGTCTTCATCGCTGGCTACACGCCCGGGCGGTTCGACGCCCTGCAACTCGGTGAGATGCCGCTTCTGTCGAGCGACGTCGCGGAGCTCTCACCGGCCTTTTACCGGACCTACGAAGAGCACTTCGCCGACCTGGATCTTTTCGGGGGTGACCAGCTGATCACCATCTTCTCCACCACGCCGACTTTCATTGCTGCCGATCAGCCGGTGGAGACCATCGACGACCTGTCCGGCCTGAAACTCCGCGCACCATCCGCTCTCAGCATCTCGATCATCGACGCGCTGGGCGGCGTGCCGACGCAGCAGCCGGTTTCAGAGATGTATGAGCTCATCTCTTCCGGTATCGTCGACGGAACCCTCTTCGCCTATCAGCCGATCCTCGGCTGGAACCTGCAGGACCTGATCACCAACGTAACCACGACGCGGGGCGGCATGGGGCAGTCGGTGATGGGCGTTCTGATCAACGCCGCCACCTGGGACTCGATCAGCGCCGAAGATCAGGAAGCGATCATGGCCATTTCCGGTGAGGCGATGGCCCGCGCGGCCGGTGAGGCCTATGCGGCGGCGGAGCTTGAGAGCTATCAGCAACTCGTGGATGCGGGTGTGACCATCATTGAGGCCAGCGATGAACTCGAGGCCGCCATTCAGGAGCGTCTCCGTCCGATCGAGGAAGCCTGGTTCGAGCGCGCCGCGGCTCAGGGTCTGGAAGACCCGGAGGCCGTGCTCGAGGATCTGAGGGATGACCTCGCGGCGAACTGATCGCCGCGATCGCGCGATCCGGAAGCGGAGGGGAAAGAGGCATGTTTCGCCTGTTCGAACGCGGGGCGTTGGTCATTGCCAGCATTCTCCTCCTGCTTCTGGCCGGGTTCACGGTCTTCGACGTCATCGGGCGCAACCTGTTCCGCAGCCCTCTTGCCGGGGCGACGGAGCTGACCGAGCTAGCCCTGGTCGGCATGACATTTCTGATCTATCCCTATCTCGCCCGCCGGCGTCGGCACATTGTCGTAGATCTGTTCGACAACCTGATGACGCCGCTCGTCCGTCGTGTTCAGGCCATCGTCTCCGCCTTGCTCGGCGCGGCGATCTTCGGAGCACTTGCCTGGCGGCTTTGGATTATTGGAGAGCGGACGGTCGGCTACGGCGACTCCACGCCCTACTTCAACATACCGGTCGGCTACGCGATCCAGTTCATGGCGGTCTTCGCCGGCCTCTCCGTGATCGGGTTCATCGTCAGCGCTTTCGATCCCCCCGGTGACGACCGGCCGGGCGACCGACACGTGGATCGGCTTACCTGATGCTCACCGCGATCGTCGGCTTCATTTGCGCCTTCGCGTTGATCTTTTTCCGGGTGCCGATCGCTATTGCCCTGGCGGCGGTCGGTTTCATCGGCTTCCTGATCATGAATGGCCTGACGCCGGCCATGAGCATGATGTCCCTGGTCACGACCGGGACGACGATGACCTATCACTTCGCGGTCATCCCCCTGTTCATCCTCATGGGCAATCTGGTGGCCGCGGCTGGAATTTCTGCCGAGCTCTATCGCGCCGCCCAGGTCTATGTCGGCCATCGCCGAGGTGGTCTGGCCGTTGCGACGATCCTTTCCTGCGGAGGATTCGCCGCCGTCTCGGGATCTAGTGTGGCGACGGCCGTCACCATGGGGCGGATATCCATCCCGTCCATGCAGGCCTATGGCTACAGCGACCGACTCAGCGCCGCGACGGTGGCCGCCGGCGGCACACTGGGCATTCTCATCCCGCCAAGTCTGATCATGGTCATCTACGGTGTGATCACCGAGACCCATATCGGCAAACTGTTCGCTGCGGGCATCATCCCAGGGCTGATCGGCATCGCCGGCTATACGCTCGCCATCCAATGGGCCGTGCGCCGCGATGCTGGCGACAGCACCCGCGCAGAGCGGGCCAGCACCCGCGAGCGCCTCGTTGCCCTGTCGAGGGTCTGGAAGGTAGCGCTGCTGTTCGTGTTGGTTCTGGGCGGAATCTACAGCGGCTGGTTTACCGCAACTGAGGCGGGAGGCGTGGGTGCGGCTGGTGCCCTGCTGCTCGCACTGGCCGGCCGTCTCAATCGCGACGCCCTGCTGCATGCGTTCGCGGAGACCGTCAAGACCACGGCAATGCTTTTTGCGATGATCATCGGTGCGTCGATCTTCAAGGAATTCATAAATTACTCAGGCGCCCATACCACCATCCTGGAATTGGTGGACGCCAGCAGCGTGGCGCCTTTCCTGGCCATTCTCTGCATCTGCCTGGTCTATGTGATCCTTGGATGCGTTCTGGACAGTCTGGCGATGATCCTGCTGACCCTGCCGATGTTCTTCCCGATCGTCGTCGGCCTCGGGTACGACCCCGTCTGGTTCGGCATTCTGGTCGTCATCCTGGTCGAACTCGGCCTTATCACGCCGCCCATCGGCATGAATCTATTCATCGTTCGCGCAATCGCGCCACAGATACCGCTCGGCCAGATCATGCGCGGAATCGTGCCTTTCGTGGTCGCGGATATCGGCCGAGTGACGTTGCTCGCCCTGATCCCGGCACTTTCCTTGTTCCTGCCTAACCTGCTGTTCAACTGAGGGAGAACGGGAGGTGGCGCCAGCACGTGTGAACCATGGTCGCCGGACCACTGCACGACGCGTCTTTGCCAACTCGGAGGGAATGTGACGACCAATCCCGGACTAATGCTGGAAGGCGTCAAGGTTGCCGATTTCAGCGCTCTACTGCCAGGTCCGTATGGTACGGTACTCCTCGCCGATATCGGAGCGGACGTGATCAAGATCGAGCCGCCCAGGGGCGATCTCGCCCGCCGGATGCCCTTCAACATGTATCGCGCGGTGAATCGCAATAAGCGGACGCTCTGTCTCGACCTGAAGTCGCCGGAATCGCGCGCCGTCGTGCGCCGCCTCGTCGAATGGGCGGATGTCGTCGTCGAGGGCTCGCGGCCAGGCGTCGCAAAGCGCCTGGGGATCGATGCCGAAACGGTACGGGCGATAAAGCCCGGTGTGGTCCACTGTTCGATTTCCGGCTTCGGTCAGACGGGCCCGCTTAACCAACTCGCCGGACATGACGTGACCTATATGGCGATGAGCGGGGCGCTTGCCTATACAAGCTCGCTCACCGACGATCGGCCGTCACGGTCGGGCCTGCCGGTCAGCGATCTCTCCGGCTCAATGTACTTCTCCCTGCTTGTCGTCTCGGCGCTCCTGCGGGCGCGGACCACGGGCGAGGGTGCCTCGATCGACCTCAGCTTGATGGAGACGGCGATGTCCTTCGCCTCCGTGCGGGGCGACTTCGACTCCGAGCGCCCAACACGCGGCTACCTCTATCCCGGCAACGATGTTTTCCAGACCGCCGATGACCGTTGGATCGCGCTCGGCCTGATCGAAGAGCACTTCTGGTTCAACTTCGTTGAGGCCGTGAGTACGCTTGAGCCGGCTCTGCGAAACCCGGACTACGTGACGGAAAGCGGGCGGCACGATCATCGCTTCGAGATCACCAAGACGATTGAAACGTTAATGAGCAGGAAGACCGGCCCGGAATGGATCGCGCTCTTCGAGCCTCACGATGTGCCCGCGGCGATCGTCCTCAAGCCAGTGGAAGCGATCGAAAGTCCACAGATTGTCGCCCGTGATCTCGTTCGATCAATCGACGGGGAGCGGCACCTGCCGCTTCCGGCGCTTGTCGACGGGAAACCCTGCGGGCGGTTGAAATCGTTGGCGGCAGCGGTTGGTGAGAACAATGCGGAGGTGCTCAGCGAACTGGGCTTCGGCGGTGAGGAGATTGCATCTCTCGAGCGGGCCGGCGTGACCCGCCCTCAAGCATCGACACGGGAGGAAGCGGCCCAGTGAAACCACTGGCTGGCAGGACCGTCATCGAGTGGGGAGAGTTCGTCTCCGCGCCCTACTGCGCGCGTCTGCTTGGCGATCTCGGTTCGGAAGTGATCAAGATCGAGGCGCCGGACGGTGACATTTCCCGCCGCTACGGGCCTTTCCCGAATGGCCGGCCCGACCCTGAGGCGAGCGGCCTGTTCATCGCCCTCAACCATGGCAAACGCAGCGTCGTTCTGGATCTCGACAATCCGGATGATGAGGAAACGCTTCGCGGTCTCCTGGAGACGGCCGACATTTTTGTTTCAAATGTGCCTGCCAACCGGAGACGGCGTCTTGGTCTCGATTCGCAGGCCTTGGGACGACGCAACCCGCGCCTAATTACCGTCGGTCTTTCCGTATTCGGCGATGATGGACAGCTGGCTGATGCGCCCCAAACGGCACTGGACGCCTGCGCAGTCAGCGGCATCGCGAACGTGCTCGGCGAACCCGACAGGGAGCCGTTGATCATTCCCTATCACCAGGCGGATTTCCAGGCGGGTGCCCATGGAGCGGCGGCGGCGATGATGGCCCTGCTGCATGTCAGGCGCGGTGGTGAAGCACAGCATGTCAGCGTCGCCAGCGCGGACATCATGTCAGCGCTGGCGTGTACCAACGGACTGACCTTCAAGCATTTCGGCCTCATGAAATGGGCCAGGTCGGGCAGCCGGGCAATCGGCTGCGCCGGGATCTATCCCTACGGTATTCTGCGCTGCAAGGACGGCGCTATTTGTCTGATGGGGCGGGCAAAAGCGGAGTGGGACAAATTTGTCGCCGCCATGGGCAATCCGGAATGGACGACCGAACCCCGTTTTCAGGATCTAAGGGCGATGGGCACGCAGTACCCCGAGGACGTGGATGCCGCGATCACGCCTTGGCTTATGGAGCACACACGCGCCGAACTGATGGAACTCGCGGCAAAGTATGGCTTTCCGATCGGCCCCGTGAGGACCTTCGATGAGGTCTTGGAGAGCGAGCAGTTCGCTCATCGCGGCTTCTTCCGAAAAATCAGCGATCCCCGTTTCGGGGAACTGCGCCTCCCCGGTGTCCCCTGGCGGGCGCCCGGCGCGAACGACATGGTGTGCACGGTGCCGAGATTGGGCGAACACACCGATACCGTCATGCGACCGGCAAGTCAGGTGGCGACATGAGGCCACCGCTCGAGGGAATTCGGGTGCTCGATTTCGGGTGGATCTGGTCCGGACCGCTCGTCGCCACCACGTTGGCCGAGTTCGGCGCCGAAGTGATCAAGGTCGAGCATCGTGGCCGACTGGACAACATGCGCCTGCGCGGTCATCCGGTGAAGGAGGGCAAGCGCGTCGAGGGGCCGACGGAGGAACTCAATCCGTACTTCAACCAGATCAACCACAACAAGGCGAGCATCACGGTCAATCTAAAGGACCGGCGCGGTGTCGCCCTGCTGCACAGGCTGGTGGCCATTTCGGACGTGGTGACCGAAAACCTTACGCCGGGAGCACTCTCGCGAAACGAGCTCGGTTTCGAAGCTCTGTCACGGATCAATCCGCGTCTTGTCATGCTTTCGATGGCGAGTGCGGGACAAACCGGGCCGATGAACAGTTTCCGGGCCTACGCGCCGATCATGTCGAGCTATTGCGGGCTGGAGAGCGTCGTCGGGTATCCCGGCGAGCCGCCGATCGGTATGATGAACTTCGGCTACGGGGATCCCAATGCGGCCGTCCATGCGCTGCTCCCATTGCTCGGTGCACTCTATGAACGGGAGGAAACCGGCAAGGGACAGTATATCGACATGTCGCAGATCGAGGCGCTCGTTTCCGTCATGCCGGAGCCGATCCTAGAATGGCAGATGTCCGGTACGGTTCCGCAACCTCAGGGCAACCGCAATCCAGCGATGGCGCCTCATGGCGTCTTCCCTTGCCGGGGCGATGATCGCTGGATCACGCTCGCCGTTCCGGATGACGACGCATGGCGTGGATTGCTCTCGCTGCCGGAACTGCCGCCGCTGCTGCACAAAGCCAGATATTGCAGCGCACAGGCGCGTTTGGACGGCGCCGAATCGATCGAGCGCGAGCTGGCGAATTGGACCAAGGAACAGGATCGCGACGAACTCGCCGTTCGCCTTCACGCGGTCGGCATCGCTGCAGCCCCCGTGCTGTCCATGGAGGAACGCCTTGCCACCGAGACCTATGACCATGCCGGGCTCAGCCAGACGGTAAGACATCCCTATCTGGGAGACCAGCGCCTGTTCGCCACGCCGTGGGTAATGGACAAAACGCCGCCCCGCATCACGTCCGCCGCGCCGCTGCTTGGTGACGATAATGAACGCGTCTTCAACGGGCTGCTGGGTCTCTCGAAGGCGGAAATCGTTGAATTGGAAGAAGCAGGCGTCATCGCCTGAACGTCAGGTCGAAAGATAGGTACCCAAGGCGCAGGCCAGCCCGGACATGGTGCAGCTCACCGCTGTCAACCTGAAGTTCCAGGGAATGGCGACCTTGAAAGGGGTCCGGTTCACGGCTAGGGCGACCAGCCTGACGTTGACGTTGAAGGCGGAGCTGGAGGCGGCAGCAGCCCACCCCCAGACGATCGTTAGCAAGAGGAACAGCTTTGCCGATTCCGGCCAGGCCGTATTCAAGACGCCGGCGACGATGGTTCCCGATACAAGGGGATTGATGGCCAAGAATGCGAAGGCGACCAGCACCCAGGGAATTGCCGCCGCCAGTAGCGGGAAAAGGATGGTCGCCGCATCACCCGTTTGCGCATGCCAATGCGGGATAGCCGCGGAAGCGACGGTGCCGATGGTCACGCTTCCGCAGATAATGGCGATCTCGTTCGTCATTCGGGGTGCGGTGAGCAGCATCTCCACGATGCCGGGTGCCTTGCGCTGCTGCGCTCCGCGTAGTTTCAGCAGGCCGACCCAGACAAGTGTTGCGATGAAGGCTGAGATGAAGACAGCTTCGATCAGCCGAATCCCCAGCACCAGGACCAGGATGTAGGAGACCAGAACCAGACCGGCCACACCGGCGGTGATCATCGATAGCGTTCCGACATCGGCGCGGGTTAGCGCCGTACCAGACTGCGTCTCACCCGCTTTGCGCGCGTCGAGGAGATGCCCCGCGAACAGGTAGACCGCAGCCGAAGCGAGCCCCAGCGGAGCCATCACATAGTAGGGAATGCCGTCGATCAGCGAGAGCAGCACGATCATCGACAGCGAGAGGGGCGACCAGAAGGAAGCGGCGGCGAAGCCGCGAACGACCGCCAGCGCAAGCGGCCTCACGATGCCGTCGTCGGAATCCCGTACCCTGGGGCCAAGCATCGACATGATCAGGATCACGCTGCCGACATTGAGGAAGATGGTGAAAAGATGCGTGCCGAAGGTCAGCATCAGATAGCGGGAGCCGGGTGAGCGAGAGAGGATGATCTCCGCACCGCGAATGACGATCCGTGACTGGCTCGCCACTCTCCCCAATGCCTGAAGCACGACGAGAAGGGCGAACAGGAACCCAGCCGAGGTCATGGCAGGTCCGATGTCCGTACCGCTGAACACCGCGCCTGCGACCGCCGCCAGCATCGCCGCCACGAACAGGAGCCAGCCCGCGAACTGCAGCCTGTCCGCATTGAGAAGCAGAAAGGGGATCAGCAGCGCGGCCCACACGACGATGGATGGGCTGTAGGGAGTCAGAAGGGCCGTCAGAGCCGTGACGAGAGCGGCGAAGGCCAAGACACCGCTACTGACCTGCCTGGCGTTCACTGCACGGGGTGGGGCAACCGGTGCAACGAAAACGACCGCTCGACAGCCATTACCGGAAATACTCCGGCCGTCCTCCCGGCCACGGATCCCCCCAGAGCTGCTGCCCGCCATCGACCGTGATGACCTCGCCCGTGACGAACTTGCCCGATGATGCGGACAGGTAGACACAGGCCTCGGCGATGTCCTGGACGTCGCCTGGATGGCGCATGGGGTTGGCGTCGTTGTTGTAACTCTCCAGCCCCTCCGGTGGATAAAGGCTGAAGGCGGAAGTTTCGACCACGCCCGGTGCCACGCAGTTGATACGGATGCCGTGTTCCGCCCACTCAACGGCCACCGTCTTGGACAGGTAGATGACACCCGCCCTTGCCGCGCAGGTGTGGGCGACGGTCGGACGACCACGCCAGACGGTTGCGACGATGTTGACTATGGAGCCCGGTTTGCCGCTTGCCACCCAGTGCTTCGCGGCGGATTGCATCATGTACCAAGTACCGTTGAGATTGGTGTCGATGACGGCCTGCCAACCGCGCACGGAGAAATCGATGGCCTTCTGCGGAAACTGACCGCCGGCATTGTTGACCAACACGTCGACATGGCCGAAGCGGTCGAAAGCGGCGTCGAAAAGGCCGTCCACCGCCTCCGGGTCACGGATGGTCATGGGATGAACCAACACCTCTGCGCCAGTGGCCTCAAAGAGCGGCGCGGCCGCGTCGAGCTTCTCGCGGCTGCGCCCGCAGATAACCAGGTTGGCACCCAGCCTGGCGAAGAGCAGGGCGATCGCCTTGCCAAGTCCGCTGCCGGCACCGGAAACCATCACCGTCTGACCTTCGAACAGGGCGTCGCCGAAGACCGTGGGCAGCGCCGCAAGCTCTGAATCGGAGTAGCCGTACTGGGGGGATTGTTCCCCCTGCTTCGTTGCCATGGTCGAGTTCTTCGCCTTCGTGGTCTGGCTCAGGCCGATTTGCGTTCAGCCGCGCGTTGCCGCCCCTTTTTCAGGTTGGGCAGGATGTCGCGGGCGATAATCTGTTTCATCACTTCGATACTGCCGCCGCCGATGCGGGTGAGGCGGGCATCGACGAAGGCGCGTGAGATTGGATACTCAGTCATATAGCCCCAACCTCCGAATAGCTGCAGGCACTGGTCCATGACGCGCCCCTGCATCTCGGTGGTCACCATCTTCACCGCCGCAGCGTCGACGGAGGACAGTTCCTCCTTCAGGTGCAACTCGATGCAGCGGTCGACAAAGACGCGCTGCATGAGAATATCGGCGTGCATTTCCGCCAGCTTGAACTGGGTATTCTGGAAGTCGGCGACTGTTTGCCCGAAGATCTTCCTCTCGGAGGTGTAGTCGATGGTCCATTGCAGCGCCGCTTCGGCGGCCGCCACGGCGCGGACCGCCTGGACCAACCGCTCCTGCGCCAGTTCGGCCATTAGGATGTAAAAACCTCGGCCCTCCTCACCCAATAGATTGGAAACGGGCACACGCAGGTCCGAGAAGAAGAGCTCGGCCGTGTCCTGTGCCTTGGAACCGATTTTTTCCAGAGGCTTGCCCTTGGAGAATCCCTCGCGGTCAGTTTCGACGATCAGTAGGCTGACACCCTTGGCGCCGGCGTCCGGATCGGTTTTGCAGGCGAGGACGATGAAGTCTGCTGTAATGCCGTTGGTGATGAAGACCTTCTGGCCGTTGACGACGTAGTGGTCGCCGTCGCGTCGCGCGGTCGTTTTCATTCCCTGCAGATCGCTGCCGCTCGAGGGTTCGCTCATGGCTACGGCGCAGATCGCCTCCCCGGCGACCATGCGTGGCAGCCATCGCTTCTTCTGCTCCTCGGTGCCGTATTTCGCCAGGTAGGGCGAGATGATCTCCGAATGCAGATAGAAGGTTGGCGCCGTCGCCCCGGCACGCGCCATTTCTTCGATGACGATGGCCCCGTAGAGGAAGTCGCCGCCAACGCCGCCATAGTCCTCACCGATCGCGCAGCAAAGAAGACCGGCCTCGCCAGCCTTCTGCCAGATCGATCGCGGGACCATTCCGTCGTGCTCCCACTGCGCATAGTTCGGCATGATTTCCTTGGCGATGAACCGGCGAACCGACTCCCGGAAAATCTCGTGGTCGCTATCAAACAAGGTGCGTGGGATCATGAGTGCTCCAAGGACGTTTCGCTGGCCATCGCGATCGCGCCGTCTGTCTCAAGGGTATCGATTTCGGTCCGGCTATAGCCCAGTTCGGTAAGGATTTGGGCGGTATGCTGCCCGATCGATCCGGCAAGCGTGTCCAGCCTACCACCCGGCGTTCCGTCGACGACGACGGGAAAGGGCAGATGGCGTTCGCCATCCTTGCTACGCACCAGATCGCGGGCCTGCGCCTGCTCGCTGTTCGCAGCCTCTCGGGGAGACAGCACCAGGGTCGCCGGTACGTCATTGTCCGCTAAACGGTCGAGCCAGGTGCGCGCATCGTGACGTCGGAAGGCATCGGTAAGAAGATTGAAGAGTTCGGTACCGTTCTCGCGCCGGGAAGCATCGCTGGCGAAGCGCGGCTCGCTGAGGGTAAGGGCCTCTTGACGCATGGCACGGACAAGGCCGTCCCAGAAGTGCGCCTCGATCACACCGAGCGCGATCAGCCGTCCGTCACTGGTCTCGAACAGATCGTTCGTTGGCCATAGATAGCTGCGCCCCTGGTCGTCGACGTCCAGACCACGCCGGGTCTGCGCCAGCGCCATGACCGCCTCGGTCAGGCTGATGTCGAGCGTTGCACCTTCGCCCGTCGCGCGGGCACGCAGCAAAGCGGCGAGAACGGAGACAGCGAGAAAGCTTGAACCGGTAAGGTCGGCGACCGGGATGCCCGAGCGCTTAGGCTTCGTGTCATCCCAGTGACCGAGGAAGTTGAGGCCGCCGCCGGCCGCCAAGTAGGTAATTTCATGCCCCGGTCTGTCCTGCCAGGGCCCGGTCTGGCCGAAGCCGGAAATCGAGCAGTAGACAAGGGACGGTTTCAGTCCCCGCAATCGTTTTGGTCCGATGCCAATTCGCTCGGCCACGCCGGGCCGGAAACCCTCGACGACGACGTCAGCCCACTGGGTAAGCCGGTCGACGATGGCGGTCGATCCGGGATGCTTGAGGTCAAGGGCGATGCCGCGCTTGTTACGGTTGGCCATGCGGAAAATGTCGAGTGGCATGTGGCGCGCGAAGTCACCCTTCGGCGGCTCGACCTTGATGACGTCCGCGCCCAAGTCTCCCAGAATCACCGTGCCAAAAGGTCCCGGCAGCAGAGCCGAGAAGTCGAGGATCCGGACTCCGCTGAGCAGGCCGTCAGGCATCGGCACGACTTTCTGCCCGGCGTCGACCGGCGGCGCGCTCTTTCGAGAGTAGCTTTCTGTATTCGCGGGGATCGAGTTCCAACTCGTAGCGCGGACGGTTTGGATACCGCCGCTGCTGGCGCTCGTGTTCCGCGGCGATGGCGCGGCGCATCTCCTGCGGTGCCGGCGGGTTGACCTCGCCGTCCACAATCTCGCCGATCCACTCGGCCTGATCATCCATCATGCGGATATTACCGCCGCCGCTGACATTGAAAACGCCGACAAAGAAGATGTCGGGCTGTTTCGGGCTCACAACGCGGTGCAGCAACTCGATCCGGCCATCCTCCACCGGCATCGTGTCGTCGCTGAGAAACGGGAAGGTAACCTGATAGCCCGTGGCGGCGATGATCGTGTCGAAAGCCTCGCGCGAGCCGTCGGTGAAGGTAACCTCCTGTCCGTCGATCCCCTTAACACCCGGCTTGGCCTTGATGCGGTTCCAGGCGAAGTGCGACATCAGGTTGGGATGGCTTGTCGGATGGGTGGGGGTCTTCGGCCGCTCGAAGCCCCACTGCTCCATTTTCCCATGGACCGCCCAGGTGAGAAGCTCCCGGATCCGACGTTTCACCGGCCAGGGATACCAGGGCCTCTCCACCTTGGCGAGCACACGGGAAGTTGGCACACCGAACATCATCCGCGGCATGATCAGCACGGGCGAGCGCGCTGACATGGTGGTCGACTTCGTGACAACGCAGACATCCGCGGCAATGTCCACGGCGCTGTTGCCCATGCCGACGACAAGAACCCTCTTATCCCGGAACGGTTCGGGCACGCGATAGTCCTTGGAATGCAGGTACTCGCCCGTGAAGTTGTCGCGCTGCGGCAGGTGGCTGGGGATGCTTTGGTGACCCGAGGCGACCACGACAACGTCGAAATCCTCACTCGTGCCGTCCTTCAAGGCGACATGCCACCCTTCGTCCGGAGGCGCACGCCTTGTGACCTCCGCCACCTCCGCGTTGAAACGGATCAGCGGCCTGATCCCGAAGGTGTCGGCGTAGGATTCCAGATAGGCGCAGACTTCGCGGTGATCAGGATAGATTGGTGTGCTGTCGGGAAACGGAAAATCCTTATAGGCCGTGACCGCCTTCTCGGAGTTTAGATGGAGCGATTCGTAGGCGGGTCCCATGCCGTTGTCGTTGTCCAGTACCCAGAGACCGCCGATGTGGGAGCCCATCTCGTAGACCGTCACGTCGTGACCGCGCTGTTTTAGGTGCTTGGCGGCACAAAGACCGGCCGCCCCTGCGCCGATAACAGCGATCCGCTTCGCCTCGCTCGACTTGTGGCTGATCTCCGCTGTCACGTCCTTGGGCTGGTGCATCGGGCCTCCGGGTTCAGTACGACTTGGGCAGGTCCAGCACCCGCTCTGAGATGTAGTTGAGGATCATGTGTGGGCTGATCGGTCCGATGCGCGGTATCAGCACCTCCCGGTAATAGCGCTCGACGTGGTATTCCTGCGCGTATCCCATGCCGCCATGGGTCATCACTGCAGTCTCGCAGGCGGAAAATGCTGCCTCGGCCGCCAGGTATTTCGCCGAGTTGGCTTCCGCCCCGCACTTTTGCCTGGCGTCGTAAAGCCGCCCGGCATGCAGCGTCATGAGCCAGGCCGCCTCGATTTCCGTCCAGCACTTAGCAAGCGGGTGGGCGATGCTCTGGTTCATGCCGATCGGTCGGTCGAAGACAATACGCTCGCGGGCATAGCGCGCACCGCGATCGATCGCGAGACGACCGACGCCCACGGCGCAGGCGGCAATCAGCACGCGCTCGGGGTTCATACCGTGCAGGATGGCGGCGAAGCCCTCGCCCTCCTCGCCGATCCGGTCTTCCTCGGGTATCTCCAGGCCGTCGAAGAAGAGCATGTTCGAATCGACCGCGTGCCGGCCGAGTTTCTGGATCTTCTTGATTTGCACCTTGGCGCGATCGAGATCGGTGTAGAACAGTGTCAGGCCGCCAGTCTTCTTGGTCACTTCCTCTTTCGGCGTGGTCCGGGCAAGGAGCAGGATCTTGTTCGCTTCCTGTGCGGTGGTGATCCATATCTTCTCGCCGTGCACGACGTAGTGGTCGCCCTGCTTGATCGCCCGGGTCTTCAATTCGGTCGTGTTGATGCCGACATTGGGCTCCGTGACGGCGAAACAGGCCTTGTCCTCGCCGGCGATCAAGGGTGGCAGCATGCGCTGCTTCTGCGCTTCGGTGCCAAGGACGACTACCGGGTTCAGGCCGAAGATGTCGACATGCACCGATGCAGCAGAGGTCATGGCGCCGCCGGCCTCCGCGATCGCCTCCAACATCACCGCCGCCTCAGTAATCCCGAGTCCTGATCCGCCATATTCCTCCGGCATGGCGATTCCCAGCCAGCCGCCTTCCGCCATCGCCCGCCGGAAGGCGTGGGGGAACTCGCCCTTGCGGTCGCAGTCGAGCCAATAGGAGTCGTCGAACTGCCCGCACAGTTGCAGAACGGCGTCGCGTATTTGTTGCTGGTCGCTGCTGAGTGCGGAATCGACCGTCACACGTTCCCCCTGACTGATCTCATTGTGGTTGTTCCAGGATAAGTCCGCTCGTCGGAATGCCCGTACCGCCGGTAACCAGCACGGTGTTCAGATTGTCCAGCTGGTTGACCGCAGTGCCCCTTATCTGCCGCACGCCCTCGGCGATGCCATTCATGCCGTGCAGATAGGCTTCACCCAACTGGCCACCATGGGTATTGACCGGCAGACGACCACCGATCTCGATGTTGCCATCCTTGACGAAGTCGGGGGCTTCGCCCTTGCCGCAGAAACCCAGCTCCTCGAGTTGGTAGAGCACGAATGGCGTGAAGTGATCGTAGAGCACTGCCGCGTCGATATCGTCGGCGGACAAGCCGGAGCTGCGGTACATCTGCTCCGCTACCAGCGCCATTTCCGGCAGGCCAGTCAGATCGTCGCGGTAGTAACTGGTCATCTGTTGCTGCTGTGGCGCAGACCCCTGTGCGACGGCCGCGATCACGGCCGGCCTCTGGGCCAGGTCGCGGGCGCGGTCCAGCGTCGTCACCACCAGCGCCTGACCGCCATCGGTCTCCTGGCAGCAGTCGAACAGCCGGATCGGCTCGGAGATCCAGCGTGAGTTGTGATGGTCCTCAAGGGTGATCGGCCGCTCATAGAAATGGGCTGCCGGATTGGTTGCCGCGTGCTTTCGGCAGGCCACAGCGACCTGCCCGAAGGCTTCGGTGGTCGCGCCATATTTGTGAAGATAGCGCTGGGCGAACATCGCCACCCAACTTGCCGGTGTGCGTAGGCCGAATGGCGATGTCCAGCTGTAGCGCGTAGCCTCCGCGTTGGATTGCTGGATGTCGCTGAGCTGACCCGAGCCGAAGCGCAGGCCAGAGCGTTCGTTAAAGGCACGGTAGCAGACGACCACATCAGCCGCGCCGGTGGTCACCGCCATGGCCGCCTGGTGGATGAGCGCGCAGGGCGCCCCACCGCCGTAGTGAACCCGGCTGAGGAAGGTCAGACCTTCCATGCCGAGGGAGTTGGCGACCTGCACTTCCGGATTGGTGTCCATGGTGTAGGTCGTCAGGCCGTCGACATCCCGCACGGAAAGACCGGCATCGTCGAGCGCCGTCTTCACCGATTCCACCGCCAGGCGCAGCTCGCTGCGGCCGGAATCCTTGGAGAACTCGGTGGCACCGATACCAACGATCGCTGCCTTGCGCGAGAGGTTATCCGCATTGAGACGGCTCATGGGGCGCTGCCTTCCTGGCTCGGAAGAAACACGGTCACTGACCCGGTGACGTGGTTGCCGAGTGAATTTTCACCGGTGACCTCTATATCGAGTTCGACGCCGCCATCGCTGGCACGACGGTCGGCGACGGTGCCGGACAGAACCATCGTGTCACCGGGATAATTGCTGGCTCCCAGTTTGATGGCATTACGTCGTATTTGGGCGTTGGCGCCGGTCCAATCCGTCACGAAACGGCAGACCAGTCCTTGTGTCGTCAGGATGTTCATGAAGACATCCTTTGAACCCCTGGCCCTGGCAAGCTCGGCGTCGTGATGGACCGGCTGGAAGTCGCGCGAGGCAAGCGCCGTCGCGACGATAAAGCTGGTTGAAAGCGGGATTTCCAGGCGAGGTAGCTTGGTGCCAATCTGGGCTTCATGGGCAGCGCTCGGGGTCATTTTTTCATGCCTCCGCCGCACGGAAAACGGGAAGGCTCAGTTCGGCGTCGCAATCGATGAAATCGACCACGAGCGGCATGCCAATCATTATTTCCTCCCGGGAGACGCCCGCGAGTTCGCTGACAATGCGAGGACCTTCCTCAAGCTCGACGAGGATGACGGGGTAGGGCGCCTCGAAGGGTGGTACCACGGGTGCGTGGACTATCGTGTAGCTGTAGAGCGTGCCGCGACCTGACATCTCGGCCGGCGTGAGGGAGAGCGAGCCGCAGGTGGCACAAGCGGCGGTCGGCGGATGCTGAAGCGCATCGCATGCCTGACAGCGCTGGATCAGGAGACGGTGCTGACGCGCCCCTTCGAAAAAGAAGGCCGTGTCGGCCGTCATGTTGGGACGGGGGCGCAGCGCGGTTGGCTCAGGCGAGCCCGTGTCGCCCTTGACGGGTTTGAACTTGAGTACCCGGTGCAGCTGCCGGCCTACGACGGCACCTTCCTGGTTGCTGAACTCGATCGTTGAGGTGATGAAGTACCCATCACCAAGGGCCGTCTTCTTTGGTGGCGATACGGCCGTGATGGTCTTCACCGATCGGAGGCTGTCGCCAATACGAACGGGGAGCAGATAGTCCTGTTCACTGTTTGTGGCGACAATGGAGGTGAATCCATGGCTGTCCAACAGAGCGTAAATCTCGTCTATCGCGTCGGGTTTTTGTGGTCGGGAGCCATAATCCGGCATCGTCCAGGCCTGCAGCATTGCCGGCGGTGCGATGGGCGTCCCATGCAACGTCTCGGCGGCTGCCTCGCTATCCAGATAAGCGGGGTTCATGTCGCCGAGCGCTACGCACCAATGTCGGATCATTGACGCGTTCACCGGGTCCGGCGCCGTCACTTGCGCGCCGGAACGCCCGATGAACGTTTGCAGCTGCCTGTCAAGCTCCGCCAGTCCCGCTTCGGAGGATTGGGTCCCCATTTTCGTTCCTTGTCTCCAGCGCTTGTTCGGTCTGTGCGCGTCGACCATCGCTATGGATACTTAGCGGTATTCATATATCCCAGTCAATGCCGATATTATCCTGATCGGTATGGCCGCACGATCGAAGCGCACTGCTTCAGGATGTCAATTGGGCCGATCCGGTTGACAACATACCAGCTCAACAATATAGATACTGAAAAGTATCTTATTAGACCGACTGGTTCCGCCAATCTCGGATCGAGTCAAAGGGAACTGAGCGTCGTTAGAATGAGCCGTCCCCGACTGCCAGCACATACGCCTCGTCCGTCGAATGCGCCACTCGCCCTTGAGGGGCTGCGCGTCGTCGATTTCACGCAGATGCTGGCAGGGCCATTTAGCACTCAGGAACTGGCGGATCTTGGGGCGGAGGTCATCAAGATTGAATTGCCGGAGCGGGGCGACGACAGCCGGCACTACACCACGACGGCACTTGCGGGCGAATGCGCCTTCTACCTCTCCACCAACCGCAGCAAGAAGAGTGTGACGCTCGATCTGAAGACGGATGCCGGGCGGCAGACGGCGCTTCGCCTGATAGAGCGGGCGGATATCGTGGTGGAGAACTTCTCCAACGGTGTGATGGAGCGGCTTGGTCTCGACTATGAGACGGTGTCCGAGGGTCATGCCGGGCTAATCTATTGCTCAATCTCAGGCTACGGGCGGGATGACGAGGCGGCGGTTTCCCGCCGCGGCTACGATGCGATGTTTCAAGCCGTAAGCGGCTTCATGTCCCTAACCGGCGAGCCCGGCCGCCTACCGATGCGTACGACGGTGCCGATCATCGATACTGCGACGGCGCTGACCGCGACAACGGCGATCCTTGCCGCAGTGGTGGCGCGTCATCGGCATGGACGCGGCCAGTATGTCGAGGTCGCGCTCCTCGATGTCGCCATGTCGTGCCTGACGATGTACGGCATGGCGTACCTCGTTAGCGGAGACGAGATGCAGCGGAACGCCAACCGCGCGCCTCAGACCGCGCCGAGTGATGTCTATGCGACGATGACGGGTCCGATCTTTCTGACCTGCGGCAATGACCGTCTGTTCCGCACCATGTGCCGAGACGGCCTCGACCGCCCGGATCTGGCGGACGATCCGCGTTATGCCAGCAACCCTGAACGTGTGCGCAACGTCGCTACCCTTACGCAGGCTCTGGCCGAGGTGTTTGCGAGCGGCACGCGTGAGCAATGGGTTGATAGGATCTCTCGGGTCGGCGTGCCGATTGCGCCTGTGGCCACGATACCGGAGGCCATGGCTTCCCCCGACGTGGCAGCCCGTCGGATCCTGTCGGAGATCCCGCATCCCACGGCAGGCAGCGTGCCCAATGTACGAGCGCCATACCTTTTCAGCCTGACACCCTGTGCGGATCCGGTGGCACCGCCGCTGCTTGGACAGCATACGGAGGAAGTCCTGCACGCCGTACTCGGACTCGACGACGACGAACTCACAATGCTTGCCGAACGGGGCGCCTTCGGCGCAACGCGAGGTGAACCGGCCAAGAACCAGGCCTGATCCACGAAATCGAAGAAAAGGGGAGGACAGCTACAATGCTATTCAAGACAATCGCGGCGACCGCTGTGGCGGTAGCCATCGCGGGACCCGCCCTGGCGCAGGTCGAAGGGCCGGAAGTCTCCTGGCGCATCGCCACCTACGGCACCCAGCGCGCCGCGACGACAAGCCTGCATACCATCGCCGACTATGTCGCCGAGCACACGGATGGTCGTTTCACCATCACCATCGGCTACGGCACGCTTGGTGAGCCGCGCGAGTTCCTCGATCTCCTGGAGATCGGCTCTATCGACGGGGCGACCATCAACGCCTCCTATAACCCCGAGCGCCTTCCTGGCTACACCGTACTCGACCTGCCCTTCCTGCCGCTGGGCAACGCCGACGTGCAGCAACAGGTTCACGAGGCCGTCCACGAGCATCCCGCGATCCAGGAAGAATTCGCCCGCTGGAATGCCTTTCCCTTCATGTCGAGCCTTATTCCGCAGTACGAACTCCTCGGCACCGGCGAGCCGCCGGAGACCATCGAGCAACTAGACGGACTGAGAATCCGAGCGCTCGGCGGCGTCGGTGACGCGCTTGGCCTGCTCGGCGTGACGCCGACGCCAGTACCGGCACCGGAAGCCTATCTGGCGCTCGAGCGCGGATTGGTGGATGCCATCGCCTTCCCGTTCTATGCCCATGTTTCCTTCCGCATCTACGAGGTCGGGGACTGGCTGACGACGAACATGTCCCTGGGCACGGTCGGCAGTCCGCTGGTGCTGAACATCAACTCCTGGGAAGCGCTGCCGGAGCAGTATCAGGAACTCCTCTACGAAGCGCGCACGGAGGCCTACGAGGATCAGAAGGCAGCCTTCGAGACGGGTGATGCCGAGGCGCTGCAGACGATGACGGATGCGGGGCTCCATCTCATCACCTATTCCGACGAGGAGCTTCAGCGCTTCCGCGAGATCGGTGCGCGACCGATCTGGGATCTGTGGGTGGAGTCGAACGCGGATGTCGCGCCGGCCCAGGAACTCCTCGATCTCGTGCTGACCACCGCTGAAGAGGCGGCGACCAACTAAGCGGCCCACAGCGAAAAGGGAGCGGCCCGGTACTAGTCGTGGTGCCGGGCTTTTTCCCCGTGGGACAGTAGGTGTCGGCGTTCAGTCCGACTTGCAGGTTTTTCCGAATACGCCCGACCGCTTGAGCCTCGCTTGCTCGTCGGCAGGAATTCCCAGCTCGTCCAGGATGATGTCGGTGTGTTCGCCCAGCCCCGGCGCGTGCGTGTAGGTTTCAAGAGGGGTGCCGGACATCTCGATCGGCAACCGTGCGGTTCGAAGATTCCCTTCGGTTGGGTGGTCGACCGATTGCCAGAAGCCAAGGCTTTCCAGCTGCGGGTTGCGCAGCAGGTCATGGAAGGAGTTTACCTCGCCGTAAGGCATGTCGGCCCGCTTCAGGCGCTCCAGCAGGTCAGCCTTGTCGAAGCGGGCGACCATACGGCCGACCTGATCCCAGAACGTCTCCTGGTCGGAGACGCGCGCTGCATGCGTTGCAAATCTGGGGTCCGTGGCGAGGTCCGGTTGGTCGACCTCGTGGCAAAACCGCCTCCAGTGACCGTCGGTATAGGGCAGAACGCACAGATAGTGACCGTCCCGGGTTCTGAACGGTCGCCTGGTTCCTGCGACAATCGGGGCATAGCCCATGCCGCCGAGCGGCGGCTGGAAGACCTCGCCCCAAAGATGCTCCACCGTGTTGAACGCCGCCATCGTCTCGAACATCGGCACGTGGACCTCCTGGCCTTCTCCAGTTCGGGTGCGATGGTGCACCGCGGCAAGGATCGCCATGGCGGCATGCACGGCCGTTATCTTATCGGCGAGAATAGACGGCACGTAGCGGGGCTCGCCGGTGACCGGAACCTGCATCATCGCGAGACCTGACTCCGCCTGGGCGACATCGTCGTAGGCGGGCTTTCCGGCGTAGGGGCCCCTATCGGAGAAGCCTTTGACGTGACAGTAGACGAGGCCCGGATTGATTGCACTGAGCTGGTCATAGGCGAGGCCGATGCGGCGCGTCGCAGAGGTGCGCACGGAGTGCACGACGACGTCGCATTGACGGACCAGCCGGTGCAGCACCTCCTGGGCGCCTTCGGCTTTCAAATCGAGAACGAGGCTGCGCTTGTTGCGATTGGAATTTAGATAGAATGCCGCCATCCCTGTCGACCGCCGCGGACCGATTGCGCGTGTCAGATCGCCGTCCGGCGGCTCAATCTTCACCACATCGGCACCCATGTCGCCCAGATACTGAGTGGCGAGTGGCCCCAGGATCATCGTTGAAAAATCAAGGATCCGGATACCGTCCAGTGGCCTTGCCATAATTGCCTCGCTGCGCATTGAAGACGACGGGCCGGCGTGACCGGCATCTCATTTTCGTCAGAAACCAACTTATCAGTATCACAGGCTTCTTGCTAGTATTTACGGTGATTAATGTGCAACGGCGGAGGTCACGTCTATGGAACACGATAACGAACCGTCAGACGCTCACAGCCTGGAAGATCTGCTTCACCGGCGATACAGCTGTCGGGCCTTTCTAGAGACGCCCGTCCCCCTTGAGACGATCAGGCGTATCTTGACGATCGCCCAGCGCACCCCGACCTGGTGCAATACCCAGTCTTGGCGGGTATGGCTGACCGGACCGGTAGCCACCCGGGAATTGGCATCGGCACTCCAGGAGCGAGCCCGTTCCGGGCGTTGGGCAGGCTACGATCTCGAGGAGCCTCTCTATGAGGGTGTCTCGCTCGATAGGCGGCGGGAGGCGGGATACGGGCTATATTCCGCGCTCGGTATCGACCGTGAGGATCGCGAGGCACGCCGGCTTCAGGCTTTGGAGAATTATCGCTTCTTCAACGCACCCAACTACATGGTGGTGACAGCGGAACGCGCACTGGGTTCCTACGGTATCCTCGATTGCGGAGCGTATGTGGGAAACGTGTTGCTGGCCGCCGAGGCCGTCGGCGTGGCGTCAATCGCGCAAGGCGCGGTGGCCCGGCATTCAGATTATCTCAGGTCGCATTTCGGGATTGGCGCAGAGAGGGTGATCGTCTGCGGAGTCGCGCTTGGATTTGCTGACGAAGAACATCCCGCCAACCAATTCCGCACCACCCGCGCGACTATAGATGAGGCGGTGACCTGGTGCGGCATCTGAGCCGTCGGTGCATCTCTCGGGACGTCATCTTTTAGGGTTGCGTACCGAAAAGCACAACAATATACTAGTCAGTACTGATTACGTACCAATCCGCTTTGTCTGTTACGGACACGCTCCATATGCACTCGCCCCTGGGCCGCACTCTTCCGGATCTGCTTCGCGAAAAGGCCGACGAGCGCCCGGACGCGATAGCGATCATTGCGGGTGGGGCGTCGGTCTCCTACGGCGATCTTCTGGCGCGCGCGGGTCGTGTCGCGTCCGGATTGCGGCGGCGTGGCCTGGCACGGGGCGACCGTGTCGGTCTTCTCGCGGGCAACGGTGTCGAGTGGCTGGAGATCCTCTTCGGGTGCGGACTGGTTGGCGCGACGGTGGTGCCGTTCAGTACCTGGTCAACCAGTAGGGAACTCAGTTTCCTTCTGGGTGATGCCGGCATTCGACTGCTCTTCTGCACTCCAGGGTTCGGCGACCGCGCCTTCTATCCCGACATCGCGGGCTTGGTGTCCACAAATGGAGAAGGCCGATCCATCGATATCAGCGCTAGCGACGTAGTCTGTCTCGATGGCCAGCCCTTCGACGGCGCCAAGGGCTACCGGTCGTTCCTGGCCGTGGAAGAGGACACGGGCGGGTCATTCGGCATGGCCGCCGATCCCGGCGACGATGCGCTCGTGCTCTACACTTCAGGCTCGTCGAGTGTGCCGAAGGCCGTCAGGCTGATTCATGCCGGACTCGTCGAAAACGGCTTCAACATCGGCGAGCGGCAGGGGCTTGGACCAGACGACCGCGTTTTCCTGTCCGCGCCGCTGTTTTGGGCCTATGGCGGCGCCAACGCTCTGCCGGCGGCGATCACCCACGGTGCCGCACTAGTCCTGGCCGAGAAGTTCACGCCGGAAAGCGCGATCGAGATCATCGAACGCGAAGGCTGCACGGCCATCTACACGCTGCCGGCAATGACGGGTGCAATTCTCGCTAGTCCCGCATTCGACGTGGAGAGGTTGCGCACGCTACGCACCGGGCTGACGATCGGCAATCCGAACGAGTTTCTCGCAGCAGTCGATGGTCTTGGCGTTCCGGAACTCTGTAACATCTACGGCTCGACCGAGACTTACGGCAATTGCTGCGTGACCTGGCACCACTGGCCGAAGCAGCGCAGGGCACAGGTCCAGGGCCCACCGCTTCCAGGATTTACCTTTCGCTTCCGGGACCCATCGAACGACGAGGTTGTTCCTGACGGGCGCGAGGGTCTGCTGGAGGTAAAAGGGCATGTCAGCCCTGGGTACTCGGGCGCGAGCGCAATCCACAACGACGTCTTCACCGCAGACGGGTTCTACAAGACCGGCGATATTGGTTTTCTGACGAAGGAAGGCGACTTCGTTTTCGTCGGCCGCAACTCGGAAATGATCAAGCGAGCTGGAATAAACGTCTCGCCGGCCGAAATCGAAAATGTGCTCATGAGTCATCCGGAGGTCCGGCAATGCGCCGTGGTCGGGGTGGACGACGCGGAACGCGGAGAGCGGGTTGTTGCCTATGTCGTGCCTGACGCTGCCGTGCATATGCGCGCGGATGACCTGCAGGCCCACTGCGCCGCGGAACTCTCCAAATACAAGCTGCCCGACCACATCGAGGTGGTCGACACCTTGCCGCTTACAACAACCGGCAAGCTGCACCGGCGCCAGTTGAAGGATCAGGCCGCACACCTCATCCGCTCTTCGGATCGGATCAGGGCATGAGCGGTGAAGCCTGGGGACGCTGGGGTGCCGAGGATGAAGTCGGTGCCCTTAACCAGATCGGCGCCGAACAGGTCCGACACGCCGCTGGCTTGGTCCGTCAGGGCCGAGTCCTCAGTCTGGCCCAACCAATCTCCTCGGCCATGCCTGTGCCCCAGCATCGCAGCGGCCCCGCGCACTTCATGTTGCGTGACGGCGGCGATTATGCCGCTGGAGGCCGAAGGCCGGGCGGTTTCCAGTTCGCCGAGGATGCGATCATGCTGCCGCTTCATGCCGGCACCCATGTCGATGCGCTTTGCCACTGCTGGTACGACGACCAACTCTATAACGGGTTTTCCGGACATGAGGTGCGAAGCCGCGGGGCGGCACGCTGCGGCATGGAGAAGATGCCTCCTACGGTCTGTCGAGGTGTGTTGCTGGATTGCACCGACAGCGAAGGCAGGCTTCCACCCGACGGCATGGCGATCGATGCAGATGCCCTCGACGCAGTGATCGAGCGATCCGGAGTGTCGATCGAGCCCGGTGACGCCGTGCTGCTCAGGACGGGCTGGCTGGAGCGCCAAGAGGGCGCCGCGATGCCGGACTTCAACCGCGAGCCCGGCATAGACGAATCGGCGGCTCTTTTGCTGGCGCAGCGGGGGGCTGCCCTCGTCGGTGCGGATAACTTCGCTGTCGAGGTTCTGCCTTTCGCCGAGGGAATGGTTTTCCCGGTGCATCAGCGCCTGATCCGCGACCACGGCATTCCGCTGTTGGAAGGGTTGGTACTGCGCGAACTCGCGGCGGTCGCCGATGGTCCTTTCCTGTTCATACTGGCGCCACTGGCGATTGTTGGGGCCTCGGGCAGCCCGGCCACCCCGCTTGCGGTCCTGTGAGACGATGGGAACCGCGGAGGCCGATGAACATGGCTGAATTCAACGCCTTCCTGCGCGGCATCCGGGTGCTGGACCTCTCGCAGTACATTCCGGGGCCGATGGCAGGTCTCTTCCTCGCCGACATGGGTGCGGAGGTACTGAAGATCGAGCCGCCGAATGGTGACGGTATGCAGCATCTCGGCCCCCGCGATGCCGATGACCGCCCGATCTTTTACCGTGCGATGAACGCGGGCAAGACGGTTCAGCGAATGAACCTGAAAGACGCCGTCGAACGCGCCGCCTTTCTGGACCTGGTGCGCGATGCGGACGTGCTGATCGAGGGCTTCCGTCCCGGTGTGATGAAGCGACTGGGAATCGATTTTCCGGTTCTTCACGAGGTCAATCCGTCGCTCATCGTATGTTCGATCAGCGGATATGGCGCCAATGCCAGCCTCGGGCCGATGGCGGGCCATGATGCCAACTACCTCGCAATGATGGGCATGTTGGACCGGAATGGGTCGGACGGGCCCGTATTCTTCGATCCGCCTGTTTCCGATCTCGCCGGTTCGCTGTTCGCGGCGACGACTATTCTCGGCGCGCTGCATGGGCGACGGAACGGTTCCGGTGGTTGCCATATTGACCTGGCGCTGGCCGACACTGTGATGCCACTGCAGATGATGCAGGTCGCCGATTACGGCGCCAACGGCACGGTTCCCGGACGGGGCGAGACCTATCTGAATGGCGGAGCGGCCTACTACCAAGTCTACCGGACGGCGGACCGCGGCCACGTCATCATCGGCGCCGTGGAGCGCAAGTTCTGGGAGGCCTTCTGCGCCGCCGCCGATCGCCCTGACTGGGTCGGCCGTCACGCCGAGACACTGCCACAACACGCCCTGAGGCGCGAAGTGGCGGCCTTCTTCGCAGGGATGAGTGTGGAGGAGGCCTATCGCCGTTTCGGGCATGTCGATTGTTGCTTTTCCGTGGTCAACGATCTCGGCGAAGCCCTTTCCACCCGCCACCTGCAGGAGCGCGAGCTGGTCCGGACAAACGAGGCCGGCGACTTGCAGGCACTGTTCCCCGTGCGCATCGACGGGACACCTCCGGCCAATCGGCCGGCGGTGCGGGATGCAGGATCCACACCGGCATTCAACGGCTTTGCCTCAACGCGATCCGCTGTGACGGCCAGTAACGGCGATAGCCGGCAAGCACGAAAAGGAAGCTCATGACCTTGCACCGGAAATCAGCTGTCATCGGCAGCGCCATCGCGGCACCGATCGAGCGTTCGGATCGCTCGCTGGAGGAACTGCTATACGAGGTCTCGCAGACCGCGCTTCACGATGCCGGTCTGACCATCGACGATATCGACGGCATTGTTGTTGGATCGAACGACCAGTTCGATGGGCGGGCGATCTCGATCATGGCCGCATCGGCGCCCCTCGGCGGGGTGGACAGGGACATCTTCTCAACGCCGTCGGCGGGCGAACATGCATTCGTGCTCGGTGTGCTGCGTATCGCAACAGGACAGTTCGAAACGCAGCTCGTCGTCTCGTGGAGCCCGACCGAGGCCTCCTCACTCTCCGAAGCACAGCGCCTCGGGGCCGATCCCTACTATCATCGACAACTGCCACTCGACGAGTTGTCGACTTTTGCGCTGCAAGCCTCGGCGCTGGGCGACAAGCATCCGGCCGTACATGGCCTCGTCTCCGAGATCGTCCGCCGCAACCGGGATAACGGTGCTCACGCCTATCCGGGTGTGGTCGCGCCGATCGAGGATGAGTCGGCGATCGACGCCTCCAAGCCGCTCCGCTGGCCGATCCGGGAGGGCATGCTGTCACCGCCATCGACTGGCATTGTCGCGGTGGTTCTGGCATCGGAGGATTACGTCGACGCGAAGGGGATCGTAAACCCCGCCTGGATCAACGGCATGGGCTGGGCGACGGAGCCAGGCTTCCTTGGGGATCGGGACCTGACAGCATCACCGGCGCTGCGGGAAGCGGCGAAACGCGCCTATGAGGAAGTGGGCATCGACAATCCACGCACGGCGTTCGACGCGATCGAACTAACCGGTGCGACACCGTACCAGGAACTGCTGGTCTATAATGCTCTCGGTCTCTCGCCACCGGAGTCTTGGACCCAGGACGTCAGTTCAGGTGTCTTCGACCGTGGAGGCAGTCTGCCCGTCAATCCATCGGGGGGCGTCAGCTCGATCAATCCGGTTTTCTGCACGGGCCTGATCCGCATTGCCGAGGCCGCCGCTCAGGTCCGCGGTAAGGCGGGCCGACATCAACTCGACGGTGCGAAGACCGCGCTCGCGCATGCCGGAAGCGGCTTCGCGATGATGTACCAGACCGTGATCGTGCTCGGATCCGAGCGGGAAGGAGGCCGCGCATGAACGCGCCACGTGTTGGAATCATCGGCGTCGGTCAGTCCGCCTTCACCAGGCGGCGGAACGATGCCAGCTATCCCGACCTTGTCCGCGAGGCGGTCATCGATGCGATGGGCGAGGCGGCGCTCGATTTCGACGATATCGAGGCCATTGTCTACTCGCTGTCCCCCGATGCCATGGTTGGCATCGGCAATGCCGAACGTCTCGGTGTCGATGCGGTGGGCGGCGCGAACAAGCGCTTCCTGCGCATCAACACCGGCGGCGCGACCGGCATCTCAAGCGTGGTTGCTGCCTATTATCACATTGCCGCCGGCGCCTGTGACGTCGTGCTGACCGCCGGTGCGGACAAGGTTGGAGAGTGTGGCGATTCCCAGACCGTCCTGAACAAGATCTGGGATCCGACCTATGAGCGACCGCTGCCGCTCGGCACGATCACGATGCTCGCCATGTCAGCCATCCGATACATGGACAAGTACGGCCTGACCGAGGAAGACATGGCGCGCACGGTGGTCAAGAACCGCAAGCACGCCTCGCTCAATCCGAAGGCCCATCTGCGCAAGGAGGTGACGGTCGACGAAGTCATGGCCTCGCGCTACATCAGTTGGCCGGTCAAGCTGATGGATTGCTGTCCGCAGTCCAGCGGTGGCGGCGCCATGATCCTCGCCTCCGAGCGCTATATTAAGGACCGCAAGCTCGACGCCGCCTGGATCACCGGTGTGGGGCACTGCTCGGAAACCTACTATATCGGTGATCGCATGGGGAACGGCTACACGGCCGACCATGCGGATGCCTATGCGCTGCGTGAGTCCTTCCAGCGCGCCTACAAGATGGCCGGTATCACCGACCCCGAACGTCAGATCGACGTGGCTGAGCTCTACGCGCCCTTCTCCAACACCGAATACCACTCGATCGAGGCGGCCGGCCTTGCCGGGCTGGGCGAGTCCATCGCCCAGGTCAACGAAGGGCGCTTCAGCATCGGCGGGGAGATTCCCGTCAATCCGTCGGGTGGCACGCTGTGCACCAACGCCATCGCGGTGACCGCGATGGTGCGCGTGGCGGAAATTGCCATGCAGGTCATGGGCAAGGCCGGCGGTCATCAGGTCAAGGGCGCCAAACGCGGCATCGCCAGCGGCAATGGCGGCGATCACCAGTTCTTCGGCACCGTTGTGGTCGAGGCATAGACGAGGAATGAGCGAGATGGAACTGCTGGAACGTAAGGAAGTCTGGAACATCACCTACACCCATGCGCTGGGCGAGGTGGCAAGCTGGTTCTTCGTTCAGATCAGGGATAACGCCAAGATCTATGGCCGCCGCTGTGGCAAGACGGGGCGCATTCTGGTGCCGCCGCGCGCGTTTTCCGATCAGACGCTGGAGCCGACCACCGAGTGGGTCGAGGTCGGTCCCGGCGGGCGCATCGAGACGTTCACCATCGTCTACGAGCCGTTCAACAACCTGCCCGACCCGCCCTATGCGTTCGGCTACGTGTTGCTCGAAGGCGCCGACACGGCGATCGGCGGGTACTTCCGCGGCATCGATCTTAGTGATCCCGCGGCTGCTGCGGAGCAGCTCAAGATCGGCACTCGGGTGATGACGAAGTTTGCCGACAAACGGATCGGTGACATGCTCGATTTCTGGTTCGAGAGAGCGTGATCAACGCTACCCCGGGCTCGCCATCGAGACGATGAGGTCGGACATCAGATCTGAGACCTCCTCGATCGAGAGGCGACCCGTGGGTCGGTACCAGACATAGGCCCAACTTACCATCCCGCCAATCGAGAGCGCGGCGATATGGGCATCCGCTATTGCGAAATCCCCACTGTCATTGCCCTCGCGCAGAAAGGCCGTGAGCTTCTGGTCGAAGGTCCGGCGCATCACGTTGATGCGGTCGAAATCCTCCGGCAGCAGGCTCTTCTCCTCGCGGGTGAAGATCGCGATATGCATGCGTGTGGAGAGTACCGCCGCGGCGAAACGCTTCGCGAGTAAGCGCAGTTTCTCGATCGGCTCCATCTTGAGTTCGAGCGTATTCTCCAGTTCGGCCAGCGCCGAAGCGATGCTGGTCGCGGAAATCTCGCCCAGCAATTCCGCTTTCGATCGGAATTGCGCATAGATGAACGGCTTGGTTACGCCCAACCGCTCCGCCACCATGTCCAGCGTGGTGTGCTCATATCCGCGATCGTAGAAAAGCTCCACGGCCTCGTTGATGATGCGTGTGCGTTTGAACGCCGCTACATCATCCTTGATACTCCGGCTTTCGGATTGCTGAACTGCACTCATATCCCGTCTTTCGCGATGTCCGGCCGTGGCCTCGGTGGGAATCGATACTGATTAGTATGAATACCACCTAACCGCGAATATGTGCGTGGGTCAAGTTGTTAGTGCATCGCACAATCCCCGCAACCAGAATTCCGGCTGACGGTCTTTACGCGCTAGACTAATATGGTACTAATAAGTATCTTCGTCTCTGCTGTTCGTTCCGATCGATTAGGCAAATCCGAGGCATTGCCAAGAGGCGGGCGAGACGGCGCGGAGGAAAGGTCATCATGGTTCCAGACGAAGCGGGTCATCGCGCTGTGCAGCCAGCGTCGATCGGTGTGATCGACCGGATCGCGGCCCGCATCGAGAATCTCTGCGGCTATCTGGCTGCCATCGCCATCTTCCTGATGATGCTCATCGGGCTCGCTCAGGTCGCCATGCGGGTCCTCTGGGATACGCCGTTCCCCGGTTATATCGACATCGTTGAACAGATGACCGCTGTCGCGGCCTTCCTGGCGGTCGCTTATGCGGAACGGCTGGATGCACACATCCGCATGGAGTTTCTGCCGATGGTCCTGCGGGGGCGGGCGCAAGTGGCGCTCGAAATTCTGCTCGTGATCATCGCGGTCCTGACCATTGCCTTTCTGGTCTATGCGACTTGGTTCAGCTTCCTCAGGTCGTTCGAACTCGGCGATTCAAGCATGGATATCCGGCTGCCGATTTGGCCGACTAAGCTGATGCTTTTCGTTGCGTTGTGCATACTGCTAATCAGGCTTCTGCTGAAGGCGATTGGCTTCATCCGCATTCTTGGCGATGGGAAGTCCCCGTGAGCCGCGTCGCCATGCCTCCTCCCAAGCCCGAGCGCCGAAAGTCCATATCATGGATCTAGCGCCACTCGAACTCGGCGCCATCGGTGCCGTCGTCCTGTTCATCCTCGGCGCGCTGGGCATGCGAATTGCGTATGCCGCGGGTCTCGTCGGGACACTCGGCCTTGTGGCCATCCTTGGCGTGGAAGGCGGATTGCGGACCGCTGGGACCGTGCCGTACGCCCGAGGAGTCTCCTACTCGCTTTCCGTGCTGCCGATGTTCATCCTTCTCGGCTATCTGGCCCACTATGCGGGGATTTCGGTTGGAGTCTTCGAGGCCTGCCGCCGCTGGTTCGGTAGGTTGCCAGGTGGGCTAGCGACGGCAACCATCTTCGCCGTCGCAGGGTTCGGCGCGGTCTCGGGCTCAAGCGCGGCGGCTGCCGCGGTCTTCTCCAAGGTGGCGATCCCGGAGATGTTGCGCGAGCGCTACAGCAAGGCTCTGGCCGCCGGTTCCGTCGCCGCCGGATCCGTGCTGGACTCGATCATCCCGCCATCCACCCTGCTGGTCGTCTACGCGATCATTACGGAGCAGTCGGTCGCCGCGTTGCTGGTGGCGGGCTTCGTTCCGGGCATCATCTCCGCGCTCGCCTACGGTGCCATCATCACGGTGATGGCGATCCGAAATCCGGAATTCGCACCACGGACGCGACGCTACAGCTGGCCAGAGAAGGTGCGAAGCGTTCCCGGTGTGCTGCCCATCCTGGTGATCATCTGCACCATCTTCACCGCCATGTTCTATGGCTGGGCCACGCCCACCGAGGCCGGCGCTCTGGCAGCCTCGTTCGTCTTCGTCCTCGCGCTAGCCAACCGGACCCGCTTCGCCGAATTCAAAGAAGCGTTCCTGGAAACCGCTCGACTGACGGTCGTGATCTTCACGATCGTCTGGAGCATCATGATCTTCGTGCTGTTTCTCGGCTACGCCAATCTGCCGAGCTTCATCGCCTCCTGGGTGGAGGGGATGGACGTCTCGCCACTCGTCATTCTGTTGGTCATCTACCTCATCTACCTCGTACTCGGCATGTTCATCGATTCGATCGGAATCATGATGCTGACCCTGCCGATTGTATTCCCAATCGTCACCAACCTCGGCTACGACCCGGTTTGGTTCGGCGTGGTGATCGTCAAGCTCTGCGGCATCGGTCTTCTGAGCCCACCTTTTGGCCTCTGCTGTTTTGTCGTCAATAGCGTACGCCCTGATATCCCGGTGCAGACCGTATTCCGCGGCGTGATGCCATTTATCCTCACCGACATCATAGTTGTCGGTATCCTCACCGCCTTCCCAGAAATCATCACCTTCATTTTGAGTCATTCCATATAGTCAGAGGCTTGCAGCATCGAGGGGCAAACAGGAAGCAGGTCAGATAGATTAGACGTTTGGCACATTGTGACCTGCCACTGAATTTCTCCACTAGGTGCAGTTAGAGTCCGGCCTTGATTTAAGGACGGACGGATGAAGCGGAAGCGGTTCACGGAAGAGCAGATCATCGCGGTTCTGCGCGAGCACGAGGCGGGTGCTAAGTCGGGCGATCTTGCCCGTCGGCACGGGATCAGCGAGGCGACGCTGTATATTTGGAAGGCGACGTACGCCGGGATGGACGTGTCCGATGCCAGGCGCCTGAAGGCCCTGGAGGACGAGAACGCGAAGCTGAAGAAGCTGCTGGCGGATCAGATGTTGGAAGCCTGGGCGCTGGAGGAGCTTCTGTCAAAAAAATGGTAGGGCCCGCCGCCAGGCGCGAAGCGGTCGCGCATCTGCAGGCCGCCATGGGCCTATCGGAACGGCGGGCCTGCTCGATCGTTGGCGCCGATCGGAAGATGGTGCGCTACCGGTCCCGCCGGCCGGCGGAGGCGGCGCTTCGCGGCAGGCTGCGCGAGCTTGCCAACGAACGAAGACGCTTCGGCTACCGGCGGCTGTTCATCCTGTTGCGTCGCGAGGGTGAGCGGTCCGGGATCAACCGCATCTACCGGCTCTACCGGGAAGAGGAACTGACGGTTCGCAAGCGCCGGGCGCGACGTCGGGCTGTGGGCACGCGTGCCCCAATCCTGACCGAGGCAGGGGCGAATGCGCGATGGTCACTGGACTTCGTGCACGACCAGTTCGCCTGCGGGCGGCGTTTCCGGGTTCTGAACATCGTCGATGACGTGACGCGGGAGAACCTGGCCGCCATCCCCGATACCTCGATGTCCGGCCGTCGTGTCGCCCGTGAGCTGACCGAGCTGATTGGCCGTCGCGGCAAGCCGGACTTGATCATCTCAGACCACGGGACCGAGTTCACCTCGAACGCCATCCTCGCCTTGTCGAAGGACTACCGTGTCGAGTGGCACTACATCGCGCCCGGCAAGCCGATGCAGAACGGCTACATCGAATCCTTCAACGGCCGGATGCGCGATGAACTCCTGAACGAGAGCCTGTTCTTTGGCCCCGACCATGCCCGCAGGGCCATCACCGAATGGACGGAGGACTACAACATCGCGAGGCCGCATCCCTCGCTCACCTACCAGACCCCGGCGGCCTTCGCCGCGGGCCTCGCCGCAACCGGCTCCGACGCTTCGCTCGATATGGGCTAGGCGTCTACGCCAGTTGCTCACACCGCGCCAGACGGCGTATCAGAAACGGTCGAGACTCAAACCGCCACTGGATGAAAATTCAGTGGCAGGTCACTTGCTCCAATTCGATTCGGTTCAGTAACAGATGATGACACCGATAGCCGAATTGCAACCGCTTGCGGGATGATCGCGAGCTCTCAGTATAAATATTTTCCGCTGATACGCGTTCATACTTCTTTATTGTTGATTGGTAGGCGCAAAATCAGGTAACACATCAAGAAAGTTTTGCATTCACATAATATTGTCACCAGAATTAATCTAGATTTATTCTGTTAAACTCAATTGGTTACTTTGACGAAATTCAGTCCCATCTCTAGGATGTTTATTTCTTGATGCATTAGCCGATAAGTAATTTGCGAGAATCGATAACAATTGCTGATTTGATTTATGTCCCTAAGCGACCTTATCTGGGTAAGGGAGGCTCTCACATGCAGGAAATATTTAATCAATCGCCTGGCACCGCGACAGTGAACGTGGCCTCAAGCCATGAAGATGCCGAGCTGAGTAATGAATTCAGTATCGCAAGGTTAGATAACAATAGACTTTCAGCAGTTCGAAGAAAATTGCGTGAAAAGCAGTATGGTGCCTGTCTTCTGTTCGACCCATACAATCAACGTTGGGCGACGGGGTCGCGTAACATGTTTTTGTATTTTCTGAGAAATGCTACTAGGTATATTTTTATTCCGATCGAAGGGCCGGTTATTTCATTTGACTATCCGGGGAGCTCTCATGTCTCGCTGGGGGTCGATACAATTGACGAGAGCCGGCCGGCGAAGCTGACCTGGTCCGCCGTGCAGCTTCAGAACCTGCAAAGGGTTTCCAGTTTCAGTGGAGAAATCGCCGCACTCATGCATGAGCATCTTCCTGGCGAGCGACGGATAGCCATCGACCGCTGCAGCCTGGCCGTGGCGCGTGCCATGGAGGCGGTCGGGATTGATGTGGTCGAGTTTCAAGAGGATCTCATTCGTCTACGGATGGTCAAAATGCCGGAGGAGATTGAATGTCTGCGTCGCAGTATGCTCGCAACGGAAGCCGCGGTAGAGGCCGTCAGGGATGCAATACGGCCTGGTATCAGCGAGCAGAAGCTTTTCGGGCTCATGATGGGAAAACTAATTGAGAACGGGGGGGATTTCATCAAGACACGCCTGCTCTCTACAGGCGTGAGAACAAATCCCTGGTTCAATGAGGCGAGCGAGTACGAAGTATCGGCTGGGGATCTAATCGGTCTCGATACCGATGCGATCGGCTATAACGGATACTATGCGGATATCTCTAGAACGTTCTTCTGCGGTCCGGGAAAGCCATCTGCACGGCAGCAGTCACTCTACTCGATGGCTTATGATCAGGTACAGCACAACCTCAGCCTGATACGGCCCGGTATGACATTTCGCGAGATCGCGGAAGCTGCGTGGAATATTCCCGACAGGTATCTCGACCAACGTTACCCATCGATCGTCCATGGTGTCGGGATGCATGGCGAGGCACCTGTCGTTGTCCACGGGAACGACTGGGACAACTTTGGCATGGACGGAGTCATCCAGGAAGGCATGACCTTGGCCGTCGAAAGCTATATCGGTGAACCGGGAGGGCCGGACGGGGTGAAGCTCGAAGAAGAAGTTGTCGTCACACGAAACGGGGCAGCGTTGCTGTCGAGCTTTCCATTCGAGGACTCGCTACTCGTGAAGCAGGTGTAGAAGAGGGGAAGCGACCGATCCGGAGCGGTTGGCCGGAGCATTTTGGTCGTGCGTTGAGGGAACGCCAAATTCTCGGCATCCGACCTCAATCACCGTGCTGATTCACAAGGTCCTCATGTTCACCGATCATCTCGATGAGCCTGAGAGCTGTCTGCACATCGCCGCCAAAATCGCTGACGAGGCGTGGAACCTGAACATCCAGATTTGACCTCAGTAGCATTCCGCCTGGGCTCGGTATGCGATTTCTCGCGGACAGGATGCCGCAGGTACGCCAAAGAGTTGGTCGTGCGATCGGTTTCCAGCCCAGTTGAAAGCGATCGATTGCGGCGCATGAGAGGGCTGGCAGAATTGTCAGACCAACACCACGCTCCACCATTGTGGCGGCGCTCATCAACTGGCCCACCTCGCAGACCGTGCGCACCTTGATCATGGCATCGGTGAGGAACCTCACAGCGAAGTTCTCAGATATTGTGCTACGCGGCGCGCGAACGAACTCCCTGCCCTCTAGGCAGGCAGCGTCGACTTCCTCCCGCGCTTCAAACTCGTGCCCATGAGGGAAGACGATGCAGGCGCGGTCCCGAAACAACTCCTGGAACTCGAGATCTGGCGCCGTGGTTGGCACGCCTGTGAGGGCGAACTCGACTTGGCCATTGCGGACATACTCCTCGACCGATGTATCGTCGACTTCCGTGATGACGATCGCCAGCCCTGGATGGCTCCGGCGCAACCGCTCGATTATTGGCACCATCAGCATCTGCGCCATAGAAGACGGGCTAGCGATCCTTACGGTCCCAGTTCGGTACTCCACCATCGCCCGCGCGCCTTCGACCATCATGTCGAAATCGCGCAACAGCAATTCCACTGAATCCAGGAATTGAATGCCTTGCTGGGTCAAGGTGACATTACGCGGATTCCGGTTAAAAAGTCTGACTCCTAAATAATCTTCCAGATATTTGACATGCTGAGTAATCGCCGGTTGTGTCACATTAAGAGCGTCTGCGGCGACGCTGAAGCTCTTGTACTGCGCGACGAACGCAAATGACCTGAGCTGACGTATGGATATTGCGTCCAACATGCCTCCTAAAAACAAAAATCTGGTGAACTTTGTGATGAGGTCGTAGTGACTAATAGTCACCGAGCCTGTTTAAATCAAGACGATTCCTGTTTCCTCATTGTGTAATCCAAAGTCGGTGGCTGTTCTAAACGTTGAGAAAATACGGTCCGTGAACCTGAGAATATGCCTGATGCATTAGGTGCGGATGCATTATGCATAACACCTTCTTATTTGACGACTTTTCGGGTCGCCTCTAGGCTTTGAGCAATCGTTTAAATTCCTCCGGTCTGCAGATCCAGTGTTCGGAGGTTGAGAGCGATGGTTGGATCGTGGGCGAACCTCGGGAAAGAAGGAATAGATATGAGTTCCGTGCCTAAAGTCAGCCTTCAGCATACACGCGTATCGGACGTGATTGCACGGACACTCGATGATCTGGTTGGAAAGGACATCGTGCTCAAGGAAGAAGCGGTTGAAGATCTTGGCGCCGCGAGAGACCTTGAGGCTCTCGGAGTGGTCGGGCTGACCAGAGCACGGCCTCCCTACGACCAGCCCTATCGGTGCACCTGGTATCAGGGGCGATACTACTGCCGCTTCTATCGGAGGGGTGCGTGGTACCTAATCTGGGACCAGTCCGAAGCGACGGAGGAGATGCGGGACAGGGTGGCCGAAGAAGCAAGCATCACCCGCGAACAGGTAAAGGAGTATGCGCGCGAGCATGGCGTTCACGAGAAATGGGGCTGCTGGCGGCGCGATATTCCGATCACCGAAGAGGAAAAGCGCGAGGCCGAGGCCTCGGGGTTTTTCAAGAACAAGTAGAATCGGGAGAGAGCCAATGGCCACAGCCTACTTCTTCAATGAAAAGCTCGCCGAGAGTGATGACGTTAAGTTCGTCGAGGGTGCCGTGTGGTTCCCGGGTAATTCCGTGCGTTGGGAATTCCTGCCCAGGGTTCGGCCTGATCTCGCTACTTTTTGTGGTTGGAAGGGCCACGCGGAGATGTTCGACGTGGAAGTAGGTGGCCATGTCGCGCCTGGTGGCGCGGTCCGATATCCGGACATCTTCTACACCGCACGTGATCTCGAGGGGCACGTTGCCTTCCGGCACGGCGTAGAGGTGCGGATCTGACTCAGCTGCCCATACGATCATAATCGGTTGCGACTGAGATGGCACCCGATCCAGACGAGAGGGAAGGAAATGGCCGTGCATAGCTCGTTTACGCGCCGGCAGGTCGTGCGCGGGTCGATCGGACTGCTTGCCGCCGGCAAAGCCGTCCTCCCTAGCGCCGTCCTCGCACAACCCGCTCGGCAGGGAGGTCATTTTCGGCTCGCGACCGACGGTGGAAATCTCAATGACAATCTCGATCCGGCACTCACCAACGGATCTCACATTCAACAGCTGAACTACCTTATCCGGAACTGGTTGACCGAACGGGATGATACTGGCGAGATCGTTCCAAGTCTCGCCGAGTCACTGACAGGGGCTGATGGCGCGACCCGATGGTCGGTGCGTCTGCGCAGCGGTGTTGTGTTCCACAACGGCAAACCCTTGACGGCCGAAGACGTGCGCGCATCGCTGCTTCATCACATGGGAGACGACACGCGTTCAGCCGCAAAGCCCCTCCTTGAGGCGGTGAGAGATATCGAGGTTGTCGGTGAGCTCGATCTCGAAATTCATCTCTCCACGGGAAATGCCGATCTTCCCGCGCTGTTGAACGACTATCACCTGGTAATCTGTCCACTCGCCGAGGACGGGACACTCGATTATGCGAGCGGTATCGGTACCGGGCCCTACCGGCTGGTGAGTTTCGAGCCGGGCGTGGCGAGCGAGCACGTTAAGTTTGAGGAGTACTGGGTCGAGGATCGACCGAATTTTGATCGCATCACGCTGATTGCGATGAACGATACGAACGCTCGGATGAGCGCCATCATGACAGGAGAGGTCGACGCATCGACAAGGGTAGATCCCCAATTCGCCGATCAACTGGCATCCCGCGATGGGGTCGAAATCATCGAAGGCTCACCCGGGTCGCATATCACCTTCGCGATGTGGACCGACACGCCGCCGTTCGACAACAATGATGTGCGAACCGCCCTGAAGCTGTCCATTGACAGGGAGGCGCTCATCAATGCCATCCTCAGAGGTCACGGTACGCTGGGCAACGACCACCCGATAAGCGAGAACTATGCCGAATGGGCCGATCTAGATCAGCGACGCTACGATCCAGATCGCGCGAGAGAACTCCTTCGAGGCGCCGGATATGACGAACTCGAGGTCGAGTTGCACGTATCGGATGCGGGGAATGTGGGTACCGTAGATGCGGCGGTGTTGTGGCAGCAGCAGGCGCTGCTCGCCGGCATCAGACTCAATCTGATCCGCGAGCCCGAAGATGGCTACTGGTCGAATGTATGGTTGAACCGACCGTTCGTCGCCGGTGCCTGGGGTGAGCGGCCCTCCGCCCAGGTGATGTTGACAACGGCCTACGCCGCGGATGCACCCTGGAACGAGACTCATTGGCGCAACGAGCGCTTCAATACTCTGCTTGCTCAGGCGAAGACGGAGCTCGACAACGACCGACGCCAGCAGATGTTCGCAGAGATGCAGCAGCTCATCCGCGATCGCGGGGGCGCCATTATTCCCTTCTTCAACAACAGGCTTTCGGCCCGGCGGTCCAATGTGGAGATCGCGGAAACCGCGAATGCCAATTATGCCGGCCCAGGCGGAATGTTGGCGCTCGATCGTTGGTTCTTCGGTGAGTGACCGGAGTCGGTTCCTGGCTCACTGCAATGAAACCACCGCGACGGACTTGCCGATGTCACCCCTGCATGACTGAGTCGAACCACGGTCAGACTGCGGCAAATCGGCTCCAGGAATTGACCGACGGATGATTGCCGCGTTGATTGGGCGGCGCCTCTTCGCCGGCCTGGCTACCCTCTGGGTGGTCTCGCTGATCATATTCTATTCGGTAGAGTTGCTGCCGGGCGATGTGGCAGCCGAAACACTCGGCCAGGCCGCGACGTCGGAGACGGTAGACGCGTTTCGGCGTGAACTCGGTCTGGATCGGCCGGCAATCGAACGCTACGTGACCTGGATCGCTGCACTCTTACGCGGCGACCTCGGAACGTCGCTCACGACGGGACAGCCAATTGAATCGATCGTCGGTCCGCGCTTCGAGAACACGCTGAGCTTGGCACTACTTGCTGCGGTGATCGCGGTGCCATTGTCGATCGCGCTCGGCGTGCTGACTGCCCTCTTTCGGAACACCTGGTTCGATAGGGTCGCAAACACCACGACCCTAACGACGATCTCGTTTCCGGAGTTCTTCGTCGCCTACATCCTGATCGCTATCTTCTCGGTAAGATTGGGCCTTTTCCCGTCGTCATCGCAACTCACCACCGCGTCGACGTTTGGCGAACGCTTGCATCTGCTGGTTCTGCCGGCCCTCTCGCTCACCCTGGTCGTGGTCGCGCATATGATGCGGATGACGCGGGCTTCGATCATCGCAATCCTCTCCAACTCCTACATCGAAATGGCGAGGCTAAAAGGATGCAGCCCCTTCCGCCTGGTCGCAGTACATGCCCTGCCGAACGCGATTGGCCCCATCGCTCAGGTCATCGCGCTCAACCTGGCTTACCTGATCACCGGCGTCGTGATCATCGAGACCGTGTTCACCTATCCCGGCATGGGGCAATTGCTGGTCAACTCCGTTGCCCGGCGGGACCTGCCGGTCGTGCAAGCCGCCTGCCTTGTATTCGCAACGATCTACATCACGCTCAACATACTCGCGGATGTGATCTCGATTTTGGCCAATCCCAGACTATCGCATCCGGGTTGAGCCGGTGCTGGCCAGTCTTCCCCGACTAACGACAGGCGGTCTGATCGGTTTCGCGATCATCGTCGTCTACTGCCTGTCTGCAGTCCTCGCCGATCAACTGGCACCGTATGGCGAGTTCGAGATCATCGGATCGCCATACGCACAGGATGCCGGTGCTGGGCTCGGTACCGACAATCTCGGGCGCGACATGGTGTCGAGACTAATCTACGGCGCGCGCAACTCGCTCGGTATCGCAATTGTTACCACGCTGCTCGCATTCATTGCGGGCGGGGTTGCGGGATTCCTCTCCGCGTCCGTCGGCGGCCTCTTCGACAATCTTCTCGGCCGGCTTGTCGATGTGCTGCTCGCGATGCCCTTTCTGATTTTCGCCCTTCTTCTTCTCACGATCTTTGGCACCAGTACCTTAAATCTGGTTTTGATCATGGCGGCGCTCGAATTCCCACGGGTCTTTCGGGTGGCCCGGGCGGTGGCGCTGAACATCGTCGTGCTCGAATTCGTAGAGGCTGCGAGGGTGAGGGGCGAAGGCCAGTTCTGGATCATCACGCGCGAAGTTCTACCCAATGCAATGCCACCACTGCTTGCGGAGTTCGGATTGCGGTTCACCTTCGTCTTTCTGACGATCGCCGGCCTGTCATTTCTTGGCCTGGGCGTTCAGCCGCCACAGGCCGTCTGGGGCTCGATGGTGAGAGAAACCGCCACCATGATTAGCTTCGGCGGCCTGACCCCACTCTATCCGGCACTCGCAATCGCCGTGATGACTGTAGGGGTCAACCTGGTCGTCGACTGGATCCAGCACGGCTCTTCGGGAATGCGAAACTAGCATCCTTCTACGCGTACTCGGTCGTCACGGCGGGGATTGACCGAGTGAGTTGCTGCCAGGGAGATGAAGACCAATGAGCGTCTCAACTTCAACGGACCCAGTGCTGCTGCGCATTCGGGATCTGACGGTGCGAGGCCATCGCAGCCCGACGGCATCTCCGCTACTCGACCGCATCGATCTCGACGTTCGGGAGCGTGAAATCATCGGGGTCGTGGGGGAGTCGGGCGCGGGCAAGTCGACGCTCGGTCTGGCGGCGCTGGGCTATGCTCGGGAAGGATGTCGGTTCACTAGTGGTACTGTATCGTTTCGTGGGGAGGATCTGCTCGGCGCGCCGAGAAAGTATCGACGCAGTCTGCGAAGCTCCGAGATCGCCTATGTCGCTCAATCCGCCGCCGCCAACTTCAATCCCTTCTACAGACTGATAAGTCAGGTAGTCGAGTTCCAGGTTCAGCGCGGGCTGGCCTCACGCCAACAGGCCCGGCAAAACGCTATCGCGCTGTTCCGAGAACTCCATCTACCTGACCCGAAGACATTTGGGTCGCGTTTTCCGCATCAGGTTTCCGGCGGTCAGCTGCAACGCGCGATGACGGCCATGGCGATGATCTGCGAACCTCGCCTAATCGTCTTCGACGAGCCGACAACGGCGCTCGATGTCACCACTCAGGTCGAGGTTCTGATCTCTATCCGCGAAGCCGTCCGCCGGCTTGGGACCGCCTGCATCTACATCACCCACGACCTTGCCGTCGTCTCGCAGATGGCGGATCGGATAGTCGTGCTGAAGGATGGAAAAGCGGTGGAGGAACAGGCAACGAGGTCGCTTATCGCCAATCCGCGCGAGGAATACACGAAGTCGCTTTGGGCGGTTCGCACATTCAGGGCGCCGGAGAACCCACCGATCGAGCAGGGGGGAGAAGCGGTATGCTCCGTGCGCGGGCTTTCGGCCGGCTATCGAAAAGAGCCCGTCATCCAGGATATCACTTTCGATCTTGGGGCGGGTCGAACGCTCGCCGTCGTCGGCGAGTCGGGCTCCGGCAAATCGACCCTCGCGCGCTGCATCAGCGGTCTGCTGGCGCCCACCCAAGGCGAGATCAGGTTCGAGGGGCAAACGCTCGCGGCCAGCTGCCGTGATCGGGTTCGGGCGACCCTACGCGACATTCAAATCGTGTTTCAGGCGTCCGACATCACACTCAATCCGAGACATCGGGTGCAGGAAATTATCGGGCGGCCCCTCGAGTTCTATCATGGTCTCAAGGGCCAGGAGAGACGACGCGGGATCGCGAACTTGCTGGAGATGGTTGAGCTTGACGCCGGCTATTTCGGACGCCGGTATCCGGGGGAGCTTTCCGGCGGACAACGCCAACGGATCGGAATCGCGCGTGCCCTGGCTGCGCGTCCTAAACTGATCATCTGCGACGAGATAATCAGCGCCCTCGACCAGCTGGTGGGGGAGGGGATTCTCCGCCTTCTGTCGAGACTGCAACGCGAAGGTCGGCTCTCCTACCTGTTCATCACGCACGACATCGCGGCGGTTCGGGCCATTGCGGACGAGGTAATCGTTATGAAGGATGGTCGCATCGTTGGTCGTGGCCCCAAAGCCCTGGTTCTAGACAACCCCACAGATGCCTATACGCGAAAACTGATGGAGGCTGTGCCGGCCATGGATCCAGACTGGCTCGACGGTGTGGAGCGAGGACGCCTCGACATTGACAAAGGGCGCTAGAGAAACCACAGACCGATGAATCGCCGCATCCACCCAGTGCCGCCTACTCGATAATGGGCTTTCCGCTCACAGCGTCCACACGGATGTATGACGCCACGCCACGGGTGGCGGACCTGTGGCGGGCATTGGTTGAACGGGTTGCCGTGGTCAGCGGTGTCCCGCTAGAAGTTCTGCACCACCCGGCGCCGGCTCCCCTCACAGAGATCTGGTCGCGATCCGATCTGGGCTCGGTCTTCATGTGCGGCTGGCCCTTGTTTCGATCCCGCACAGCTCATGTACCGCTCGTCGCTCCGATTCCCCTCGCCACCGATTGTCTCGACGCAGCCTCTTATCGCAGTCATTTCGTTGTTCGCGCGGACAGCAGCTACCGCCGATTGGAAGACACGTTCGGCGCGACGATCGGCTGGACCGCGACGCATTCTCATTCAGGATTCAATGCCCCTAGACACCACCTCCTACAGTACCGCGACGAGAACAGACAAAGACTGTACGCGAAGTCGATCGGTCCGCTTGTCACGCCGCGTCGTACTATCGAAAGCGTGCTGGAACGACGCGTCGACGTCGCGCCGGTCGACAGCTATTTCCTCGACCTTCTACTGTCTCACGAACCTTCGACAGCAGAGCAGCTGAGAAGCGTCGCGGCAACGCGATGTACACCAATCCCCCCTTTGGTTGCATCCACTACGATATCGACATACGCCACGTCCCGTATTCGGGAGGCTTGGTGCGCGGTAGCTGAGGCTGAGGAGAATGCTGGCATTATGAATGCGTTGCGATTGCGGGGCTTCTTAAGGCTGAACGGGACAAATGACTACGCCATTACAGCCCAGTGGGACGAGGAGGCTCGCCTCGCTGGTTATGAGGCGCCCAAATAGGTCTATTGAAGAGCGCAGAAGCAGGATGTGGCGATCGATGGATCCGCGCGCACCGACGCAATCTTGAGTCGTTGCTCGACTAAACTCATTTCGTCTCCACCATTTCGCTGCGCAAGGCACTTCATGAGTCCCGTCAGGCTCCAGACATTGTCGGGATGCTGCCCGCACCTTGGAATCTCGGAGTCGCAACCCAGATCCTCGCGATAGATCCGCTCGGCTTCTTCGAGATTCCCCTGTTCGAAGAGCAGCGCCCCAAGAGCGTGCCGCGGCGGATGCATCCATGCCCAGGGTTCTGTGTAGTTGAGGTTGTCATCAAGTTGAACCGCGTGGCGAAGGGCGGTGAAACTCGCGTCGAAGTGGCCTCTCCGGTACGCGATCTCGCCGTCAAGCATGGCGTCCGCAACTGCAAGGATATCGGTCACCTTGTTGCTGAGGAAGATCGCCTCGGACGGGAAGGCGGAAATTGCCTGCTGCAGGGCTGCCCGAGCGCATTCAGCCTCATCAGTTTCGCCGAGCGCGGCATGGGCGACACCCTTGCCATAACAATGCATGGCGCGGGATATCGGAAACAACGCCCGTGGCTCGGGCGGCACGGTCGCGAGCAGGTCAGTCCATCTGCCGAAACGGACCAGAACATGGCTTTTCATCGATCTATAGCCGTCGAGGATCGATGCCATGAAGGGGGCGCTGCGCTCCACGAGCTCGGCAGATGCCGTGCCCTCGATGCGTTCTGCGGCGCTGATGGCGAGGGCGTATCTGCCTATGAACATCGCCGCTGCAATCCAGAGATGAAGATTGTGGCACCGGGCTGTCGTGTAGAAGTTCTCAGCTCCTGCATAGGCAAGGTATCTGTCGTCAGCGGCGACAGCATCGACACTCAGGTCGAGCGCCTTATCGTATTCTCCACAAAGAAAGTAAATGTGGGTCGGCATGTGTAAAAGATGGCCCGCGTCAGGAGCTATACCGCGGAGTGCGTCTGCTGCCCGCAACGCTCGCTCTGGGAACGGCGACATCTCCATCAAGTGAATGTAGATGTGCAAGACTCCAGGATGGAATGGTACGTCGCCCTTCATCGACCCCGCGATATCTGCTTCCAGCAGATCGCAAATTTCGATGGTGTCTGCATCAGGCTTGGGCTTGCCAGTTTCCAGATCCCACAGCTGTCGAGGGGTGCGCGTGATAGCAGCCTCGGCGAACAAGGACCTGACGTCCCGATCATCGGGAAAGGACGCCTGGACTTCGCGCATCGCCTGTGTGTATTCGCATTCCCATCGATATAACGCATCTGCTGCGGTGACCTCAGCAGCTTGATACCGGGACTGCAACGCGCCGATGAGCGCCTGTTCGGCGGGTGAGCATCCTTCGGAAAGATAGTACGCCCTGCGTGCATATGCATGTGTCAGCTTGACGGTGGCCGACAGTTCCGCAGGGCTGAATCGAATCCATGGTCTGTTGTAGAAAGGACCGCTGGCAAAGGCGACGCCCCAATGTGCCATGGCGCAGTTGGGGTCAACTGACAAGGCTCTATGATAGCAGTGGACAGCTTCCTCATGATTGAATGCATATGTCCAGTTTAGGCCCTTGTTGAACCAGTAGGCTGCATCCGGTTCCGCGGCCGTGATGTCGCGCCACCATGTTCCAAGGTCGAAGCTGCGCGCGCAGCGTGGCGAGGTGTCGGATATAGCTGGCATTAGGCGCTCGGCGGGTTCAATCGATAAGGCCGTAGCCCCGCTGCGCTCGGCGCTGGATCATTTCGGCGTAGAGTTGGTCCAGATGCGCGCCGCTCTTGAGCCGCGCTTCAGGGAGAGCAGGCGAAAAGGCCGTGAATGTCCGACTGTGCAATAGGTCGACCGCACTCTCGATCCCCACCACACCACCGCCGTAAAGACGCATGGCGATTATAGCAGTTGCGGCCTTGTGCAACGCCACGGAGCCGCTGGCGCAGGCCTCGGCGACTAGCCAGACCCGATAGCCAAGAGCGATGGCCTCTTTCACTGTCAGCAGTACACATTCTTCGGTCCAGACACCTGCGACCAGGAGGTCAGTCAGTCCGAGGGCAATACAGGTGGCCTGTAGAGACGTACCGTCGAAGGCGCTAGACCTTGTCTTGTCGATGCAAATTTCATCACGAGCAGGTTCCAGTCTTTCGATGAATTCGGTATCGGGGCTTGTTGCATCCCCATAAAGCGGTCGATCTCCGTCCAGACGTGGCTCTGCCGCCAAACCGGCTTCGCCGAGGCGCAGTGTCCGACAGTGAATCATCGGGGTCTGTGTGTCTCTAGCCGCGGAAAACAGCCGAGACGCAGCCGACAACATACCCTCGAAGCCTTCGACCTCCCAACGCCTACCAGGCGAATTCTCGACCTGGTAGTCGATCGCGAGGATCGCGACGGCAGATTTCGACGGCGCGCGAGCTGTGATGTTCATTCTAAAGCGTTCGGTACTTCATCGAAGGCAGTGAACTGTAGTGAGATGGGAATTTCAAATTAGATACTGCGACGATTGCAAAAGGAGCGCTTATCAACAGAAGTCAGCCGCCTCGCACATCGCCCTGGTTCCTCCCTCGCCGCCGATCAGAAGCGGGCAGGATAGGGCCGGCACGGCCGCACAAGATGGCTGAGGGGAGTTGGGGAATGAGAGGTGGAGGAGGGAAGGGGGAAGGAGCGGCCGGCGGTCGCGCCGTCGACACTGGCCCGGCGGCCGGTGTCAGCGGTAGCGGGCCAGCACGCCCGACTCGGCGTCGAGGCCGAGGCGGTCGAGCGTGTCGCGCCGCATGGTCACCTTGTCGAGCTTGCCGGCGGCGTTCTTGGGCAGCTGGTCGTGGAACTCCACCAGCCGAGGCAACTTGTAGCCGGCGATGCGCGCCCGGCAGTGGCCGACCAGCTCGGCCTCCCGCTTGCCGCCATCCGGCCCGGCATCCGGTCCGGTGCCTGGCCCGGCGCCGGGTTTCAGGGCCACCGCGGCGACGATGCGCTCGCCCCATTCCGGGTCGGGCACGCCATAGACCGCGACCTCCAGAACCGCCGGGTGGTCGGCCAGCGCCTGTTCGACCTCGCGGGCGTAGACGTTGAAGCCGCCGGTTATGATCATGTCCTTCGAGCGGCCGACGATGTAGACGAAACCGTCCTCGTCCTGGGTGCCGAGGTCGCCGGTCCACAGCCAGCCGTCCCGGAAGGCGGCCTCCTCCGCCTCGGGCTGGCGCCAGTAGCGCGTGGCGATCGGCCCCGTCGCCTCCAGCGTGATCTCGCCCACCGTGCCGGTCGGGCATTCAACGCCGTCCGGGTCGCGGATCACCAGATTGACGTTGACCGTCGGCCGGCCGCAGGAGGCGAGGCGCCGGGTCAGCCGCTCCGGACCGTCGGCCACGTGCTCCTCGGGCAGCAGCAGGGTCAGCGGCTGAGCCGCCTCGGTCAGCCCGTAGTGCTGGCGGAAAATGGGCCCCAGATGCGCCAGTCCGCGGCGCAGCAGGGCGCGGTTGATCGGCGCGGTGCCATAGTTGATGCGGGTCAGGGTCGGCAGGGCGCGCGGCCGGAGGTCGAGATACTCCACCACGCGCGAGATCATGGTTGGTACGAGCAGCAGGTGCGCCTCGGGCGTGCGCTCGATGGTGCCGACCAGCAGTTCCGGATCGAAATGCGGCAGCACCACGTTGCGTGCCCCGCGCATCAGATAGGGCAGGGCGTAGTTGCCCGCCGCGTGGGTCAGCGGACCCGTGTGGATCATGGTGTGGCCGGTGCCCAGCGCGTACTCCAGCGCCATGAAGAAGTTCACTAGCCGGCCGAAATGGGCGGCCTGGTCGTGGATCACGCCTTTGGGCTTTCCGGTCGAGCCGGAGGTGTACTGGATGCGCACCATGTCGCCGGGGCCGACCCAGACATCGGGCTGGCCGTCGCCGGCCCTGGCCACCACCGCGTCGTAGGCGTGCCAGCCCGGGGCCAGCGCGCCCAGCGAGATCACCAGCGGCGGTGCGGCCATGCCGGCGGCCGCCTCCTCGATCACCACCTCCAGCCCCTCGCCGACGACCACGGCGCTGGCCTCGCAATCCTCCAGGATGGCGCGATGCTCGGCCGCGGTGTGGCGGGCGTTGAGCGCGACCGAGGCGAGGCCGGACTTGGCGATGCCGGAGACCACCTCGAGGCTGTGCGGACCGTTTGGGATCAGCGTGCCGATGCGGTCGTTCTTCTTCAGGCCGAGGCCGAGCAGGGCGTTGGCGAAGCGGTTGCAACGCCGGTCGAGCTGGCGGAAGGAGAGCGTCTCCTCGCCGAAGACCACGGCGGTCCGGTCCTCGTACTGCCCGGCCGCCCAGCCGATCTCGCGACCGGGGCGAAAGCGTTCGGGGATGATCATCTTCGCATTGTCCTGGTGCGGGGGCCCAACTGCTCGGGCAGCAGGCGGTAGGCGTCCTCGATCCAGTCGCACAGGATCGGTCTTGTGCGGCGCGGATCGATGATGTCCGGTACGCCGAAGCTCTCCGCAGTCCGGAGGGGCGAGGAGAGGTGCTCGTACGCGCCGGTCAACTCGGCGAGGCGGGCTCCCGGATCCTCCGCCGCCTCGATCTCCCGGCGGTGGGCGGCATAGACCCCGCCTTCCAGCGGCAGCGAGCCCCAGCGCGCCGACGGCCAGGCGAAATGCAGGTTCAGCCCGCCAAGACGGGCATAGGCGGAGCCGGCGACACCGAACAGGCGGCGCACGATGATCGATGTCCAGGGCACGCGGCTCTGCTCGATCGCCGCCAGCAGCCGCACGGCGGCGCGGAAGGTGCCGGCCTTCTCCGCCTCCGGGCCGATCAGCACGCCTGGCTGGTCGACGAAGGTGACGATCGGCAGGTGGAAGGTGTCGCAGAGGTCGACGAAGGTCTCCATCTTCTCCGCGGCGCCGCGCGACAGGCCGCCGCCATAGATGCGCGGATCGTTGCCGATCACGCCGACAGGCCGCCCGGCGAGCCGGCCCAGCATGGCGATCACCGAGCGGCCGTTGCCCGGTGCGATCTCGAACAGGCTGTCGCGGTCGAAGACATAGGCTAGCAGGCGCCGCATGTCGTAGACCCGCCGGCGCTGGCGCGGAACGATCGAGAGCAGCGCCTCGTCCGCCCGTCCAGCCAGGTCGTCGGTCTCCACGACCGGCGGCAGTTCGTGCACCGACGGCGGCAGATAGGAGAGAAACCGGCGCGCCTGGGCGAGCGCGTCGGCCTCGTCCTCGGCGGCGTTGTCGATCAGCCCGCTGCCGCGCGTGTGCACCTCGGCCCCGCCCAGTGCTTCCTTGTCGACCTCGACTCCGGTGCCTGCCTTCACCAGGTGCGGCCCGGCGGCGAAGACCTGGGAGGTGCCCTTGACCATGACCGAGAAATGGCTGGCCGCAACCTTGAATGCGCCAAGCCCGGCGCAGGCGCCCATCGCCACGCCGACGACCGGTACGGTGCCCAGCAACTCGGCCGAGCGCCAGTCCGCGTAGCCGGGGATCTTCGTCGCGCCGGCCTTGTCGAGCAGCCGGACGCTGCCGCCCGCTGTCTCGACCAACCTGACCAGCGGTAACCGCATCTCCAGCGCGTACTTCTCCGCGTAGAGCCACTTGGCCGCGATCGCCGATTCCGAGGAACCGGCACGCACCGTGTAGTCGTCGGCGCTGACCACGAGCTTGCGGCCCTCGCTGCGCCCGGTGCCGATGATGCTGTTAGTGGGCGTGAACTCGGCGAGTCGGTCGCCGTCATAGCGGGCGTTGCCTGCCAAGGCACCGAGTTCGTTGAAGCTGCCCGCATCGACAAGGGCGTCGATGCGTTCACGCGCCGTCAGCTTGCCGGCCGCGTGCTGGCGCGCCACCGCTGCCTCGCCGCCAAGGCCCCGGGCCAGTTCACGACGCCGGGCGAGATCGACGACCTCCTTCTCCCAGCCATCGCCAGATCTATCGTCCCCAACAGACATGCGCCGGACGATCCGCAATCGGGACGGCTGTTGTCAAGCAGATTGTTGACAATCTAAATGTAGTCATGTGTTGTGATCGCGCACCGGGCAGGTGCGGGCTGCCAAGAGCCGCGGGATGGCGATCAGATCATGACAGGTGGATCGTGACGGGCGATCGGAAAGACGACTACGCAGGCATGCTCGACCGGCTGGCCGCACAGCGCGAGGCGGCGTTGGGCATGGGCGGGGCGGCGCGCCTGCAGCGTCGCCGCGAGGCCGGCGTTCTGAACGCGCGGGAACGGCTCGACCGGCTGCTCGATCCCGGCAGCTTCCGCGAACTCGGCCTTTTCGCCACCTCCGAGCGGTCCGAGACCTGGGAGCGCACTCCCGCCGACGGCAAGATTGCCGGCTTCGGACATATCGACGGGCGTCCCGTTTTCGTCGCCGCAAACGACTTCACGGTCATGGGCGCCTCCTCCAGCCCGACCAACATGCGCAAGCTGGCGCACATGAAGCGCCTGGCGGCGGAGCGCGGCCAGCCGGTGATCTGGCTCGGCGAGAGTTCCGGCGCGCGCATTCCCGACATGATGGGCGCCAAGGGCATGGCCTCCTCCGGCCAGGATCCGCAGCAATACACCCGCTACCGCGAATCGCCCTGGGTCAGCGGGGTGCTGGGCAACTGCTTCGGCTCATCGACCTGGTATGCCTGCCTGTCGGACTTCGTGGTGATGCGCAAGGGCGCGGTGCTGGCGGTGGCCGGGCCGCGGGTGACTGGTGGCGCCATCGCTGAGACCGTCGATCCAGAGGATCTCGGCGGTTGGCGCCTGCATGCCGAGGAGACCGGCCTTGCCGACCAGATCGTCGACACCGACGAGGAGGCGATGGCGGCGATCCGCCGCTTCCTCTCCTACCTGCCCGGCAATGCCGAGGCGGCACCACCGCGCGGCGATCCCGATGCCGAGGCCGGCCAGCCGGGCGAGGCGCTGCTCGACATCGTGCCGGTCAACCGCGGGCGGGTCTACGATATGCGCAAGCTGGTCGCGGCGGTGGTCGACCGTGACAGCTTCTTCCCCTTGAAGCCACGCTACGGCAAGGCGGTGGTGACGGGGCTGGCGCGCCTTGCAGGCCGCAGCGTCGGCATCGTCGCCAGCAACCCGATGGTGAAGGGCGGCGCGCTCGACCCCGACGCCTGCTCGAAGGTGACCAGCTTCCTGGTACTCTGCGACAGCTTCAACATTCCGCTCGTCTTCCTGGTCGACACGCCGGGCTTCCTGGTCGGCCGCGAGGGCGAGAGGAAGCGCGCACCGGGCCGCATCATGAACTACATGCAGGCCCTGCAGATGTGCAGCGTGCCGAAGATCGCGCTGGTCATCAGAAAGCTCTATGGCCAAGCCTATCTCAATTTCGGCGGTGGCCGGAACTCCGACGTGATCGGCGCCTGGCCGGGCGCGGAGATCAGCTTCATGGACCCCGAACTGGCGGTCCGCGTGGTGCATGGCGACGGTCTGCAGGTCGACGACCCGCAGCGCTACCGTGCCGAGCTTGCCGCCTTCCACGCCGACGCCTCGGCCGAGGCCATGGCCCGGCTTTACGCGGTCCAGGAGATCGTCGATCCGCGCCAAACCCGGTCCTGGCTCGCCGGCGCGCTCGACGGACTGATGGGCGGTGCCGACGGCATCGTCTCGCGCCACCGCCTCGGCGGCTGGCCGACGACGCTTTAGGCTGCCGCAGCCATGTCCCGCCGCATCCTAATCGCCAATCGCGGCGTCGCCGCCATGCGCTTGATCCGCACGGTCCGTGAACGGGGCGACACGGCGGTAGCGATCCACTCGCAGGCGGACGAAGGCGGTCTGTGGTGCCGTCTGGCCGACGAGGCCCACTGCGTTGGGCCGGCCGCGGCCGCGGCCTCCTACCTCAACCAGGCGGCCGTCCTCGAAATCGTGCGGGCCCGCGGCATCGACGCCGTCCATCCCGGCTATGGCTTCCTCGCGGAGAACGCGGCCTTCGCCGCGGCGGTTCGCGACGCCGGCGCCGCCTTCATCGGCCCGGCGGCAACGTGGCTGGACCGGTTCGGCGACAAGACCCGGGCTCGTGACTATCTGGCCGCCGAGGGCATGCCCGTGGTGCCGGCCTCGCCGCCCTTTAGCCGTGACGTCGACGATCTCGACGAGATGGCGGAGGGGGTCGGCTATCCGCTGATGGTCAAGCCCGCGGCGGGTGGCGGTGGCATTGGCATGGTGAGGGTGGACGGACCTGAAGCCCTGGCCAGGGCGATTAAGCGCGCGGCGGACGTGGCTGGACGCTATTTCGGCGACGAGACGGTCTATCTCGAACGCTGCCTCGACGATCCCCGCCATGTGGAGTTCCAGGTCGTCGGCGGACGCGGCGACTGCCTGCACCTGGGCGCGCGCGACTGTTCGGTCCAGCGCCGCTTCCAGAAGGTGGTGGAGGAGACGCCGGCGCCCGCCCTCGACACAGAAGTGGTCGTCGCGATGGCGGAACGGACGGCCACGATCATGGGTCGTGTCGGCTATGACAGCCTCGGAACGGTGGAGATGCTCTACACGCCCGCCGACGGCTTTTCCTTCCTGGAGGTCAATCCGCGCCTGCAGGTGGAGCACGGGATCACCGAGGCCGTCACCGGCATCGACCTTGTCGAGGCGCAGATGCGTCTCGCCTTCGGTGCAGCGCCGGAGGACGTCGTGCCCGGCGAGACGGAAGCGCGCGGCCACGCCATCGAGGTCAGGATCTATGCCGAGGACCCGGACCGTCTGATGCCCTCGCCCGGCCGTATCACCGGCATGGCCTGGCCGAGCGGGGACAGTGTCCGGGTCGACACGGGCTATCAGGAGGGCGACACCGTGCCGCCCTTCTACGACGCGATGGTGGCGATCATGATCGCCCACGCGCCTGACCGAGACACCGCGATCGCGACCCTGGTCGAGGCGCTGGGCCAGACCAGGATCGACGGCATCCGCACCAACATTCCCTTCCTCGTCCGCGTTCTCACGAACGCCGACTTCCGCGCCGGAAGCGTGGGAACCGGCCTCGTCGACCGGCTCGCCTGATCCTGGCCGGGCTGATACCGAAAGAGGGCAGACATGGCACGTATCGAGGTCAAGACGGACATCTCCGGCACGGTCTGGCAGATCGAGACCGCGCCCGGCGACACGGTCGAGGAGGAGGGCGTGATCCTGCTGATCGAGGCGATGAAGATGGAGATCCCGGTCATGGCGCCGGAGGCAGGCACGGTGATGGAGATCCTGGTCGCCGAGGGAGACCAGGTGGTCGAGGGCCAGGCGGTCGCGGTGATGGAGGCCTGAGATGCCGAATGCCGGGCTGAAATCCCTGCCCGAGCAGATCGCCGACCGCATCGGCGACGATATCGTCACCGGCGGCTATCGGCCTGGCCAGCGCATCCAGGAGCAACACGTCGCCGAGGCGATGGGGGTCAGCCGCGGTCCGGTGCGCGAGGCGTTGCGCATCCTGGAGCGGGACGGCCTGGTGGTGATCCATCCGAGACGCGGCGCGCAGGTCACGCATCTGACGGTCGGCGAGGTGAAGGAGATCTTCGACATCCGCATGGTGCTGAGCGCGCTGGCCGCCCAGTTGATCATCGAGCGCGGGGAGGCGATGCTGTTCGCCCGCCTGAAGGAGATGATCACGCGGCTGAAGGCGATCGCTGCCGAGGACGGCGACACCGAGGTCTATGCCCGCCAGGCCTATGAACTCAGCCTGTTCCTCGCCACCGCCTCGGGCAGCGCCCGCCTGGAGTCGATGATGCACGCGCTCGCCCGCCAGACCCTGCGCTACTCCCAGCTTGGCCTGTCGACGCCGGAGCGCCGCCGCCGGTCGGCGAGGCTGTGGACGCGGCTCCTGCAGGCGATGCGAGCCGGCGACCGGGCGGAGACGGAGGCGCTGTCGCGGCGTCTGGTGACCGAATCGCGCGACAAGATCATCGAGCTGCTGGAAGCCGAGGAGGCGGCCGGTCCGCGCCGGGCGGCGGGCTAGTTGGCGAGGCTCACAGCGAGGCGGGTGCCGTAGCGCCCGTCCGGTGTCACGCTGCGCATGCGGTGGCGGCTGCCGTCGTCCGCATCCGCCCAGCCATGGACGACCAGCGGGTCGGTATCGAAATGCGGCGCGTGGGCCTGCCATTCGACCGTCTCCAGGTGCTGCCAGAGATCGGGGACGCGCTCGGCCAGCGCGCGCAGCATAAGAAAAACTGTCAGCGGTCCCTGCACGACCAGCCCCGGATAGCCCTCCGTGCCGGTGGTGTAGTCGCGGTCATAGTGGATGCGATGGGCGTTGAACACCACGGCGGAGAAACGGAACAGTAGTACCTCCGAGACGGCGATCTCCGCCGACCATTCCGGCGCCGGCAGCGGCTCGGCAGGGCGTGCGGCTTCCGCCTTGGCGATCCTGGTGCGGCGGTAGACGCCCATCTGAACCTCCTCCACGCAGAGCCGACCGTCCTGGCGGAACTCGCGAACCACCGGCTGGAAGAGCAGCGGGCCCGAGCGGCCTTTCTTGCGGTTCGGCGTTCCCAGCCGCTCGACCAGGTCGACCGGCCGGCCGACGATGAGAGGTGCGGGCATGGCGACCCGGCAGCCGGCGAACATGCGATAGGGCATGTCGGCAAGGTCGGGCAGGATGCCGCTACGCGCCGGATGGCCGTCGAGGGCGATGCGCGCCGTCGGCGTCTCGGGCCCGAACAGGACCCAGTGCCAGAAGCGCGGCGCCGGTTTCCCGGTTTCCACCATGGCAGGATCGAGGTCGAGCGTCGCGGCGAGGCGGACGAGCCTGCGGGCGTCGACGACGTCGTGCTCGGCCGGCCGCTCGCCGGCCTTCTCTCGCGCTTCCGGCGCATGGGTCACGGGCGATCTACTCCTCCGGCAGCGGCCGGTCTTGAAGGGTCAGCCAGGACTGGTCGGAAAGGCGGTTGCGCATCTCCGCGTCCAGCACTTTGATGAAGACGCGGGCCGGGTTCGTCAACGGCAGGTCGGAGCGGCGGATCAGCATGCGCGAGATCTCCATGCCGTCGATGCGCGCGACGGATAGCTGACCTGCCTCGATGTCGGCGCGCACCGCGGGGAACGGCAGGATCGTGTAGGTGCCGCCCCTTGCGACGATGGTGCGCACGCCGAACATTGCCTCCATCTCCAGGATCACGTTCAGCTTGGCGGAGTGGCGCCGGAAGATGCCCTCGATGTACTTGCGCACCGTGTCCTGCCTGCTGGTCAGGCAGAACGGCAGACCGGAGAGTTCGGCGACGCCGATGCGATCGCGCCCCAGGAAGGGATCCCCCCGTGCGCCGATCAGGTAGAGGCCCTCGCGCCACAGCGGTGTGGCGCGGATGGTGGCGGAATTCTCAGGGTTGGTGACGATGGCGAGCTCGACCTGCTTGGCCAGCACCCATTGCATCAGGCGGTAGCTGACCGCCTCGCTGACATGCAGCGTCAGGTTCGGCTGCAACTGTCCCAGCCGCTGCACCATGCCTTCCAGCAGCAGCATGCTGACCGCCGGCGGCAGGCCGACCTCGATGCGGCCCTCGAGGGCATGCTGATCGCCGGCGATATCGTCGCGGATACGCGCCAGGCGCTGCAGCAGCTCCTCGGCATGCAGCAGCAGCTTCTCGCCGGGTTCCGTCAAGGTGACGCCGCGGCTGCGGCGGTTGAACAGCGAGACGCCGAGATCAGCCTCCAGCCGGCTGATATGCCGGCTTAGCGCCGGCTGGGCGATGTTCAGGCGCGCGGCGGCGCGGTTCACGCTGCCGATCGTGGCGACCTCGACGAAATAGCGCAGCTGGCGAAATTCCATGCCACGCAGTACTGACGAAAATTATGCCGCTGGCAAGGGCTGGTTATGCCATGTTGGCATAACCGTATAGCCGATTGGCATTGGCCGGCCTGGTGTTTTCCTGACAAGGTTTTCCCAATCCGGCAGTCCAAGGGCAACGGGCGGCCGCAAGACGATAACAACCCGGGAGGAAATCATGACAAGGAAGACAGGCCGTCACGCCGCCATGCTTGCCGGTGGTACCGCGCTCGCCGCGCTGATGGCCGGCAGCGCCGCGATGGCGCAGGAATTCACCATGCGCCTCGCCCACCACTACCCGACCACCCATGTCCAGGGTCAGGGCTACGAGTACTTCGTCGAGCGCGTGGCGGAGCTCTCCGACGGCCGCATCGAGACCATCACCTATCCGGCGGGCAGCCTGATCAACGGGCTGGAGTCCTTCGAAGGCGTGCGTTCGGGCACGGTCGAGGCCAGCAACATGATCGGCAGCTTCCAGGTCGGCGACTTGCCGGAGCTCGATGCGTTCATGCTGCCCTTCCAGTTCGACGACGCGGAGCATTTCCGCCGGGCGCTGGATGCCGGCATCTTCGAGATTATCCAGGAGCAGTACGAGGCGCAGGGGATCCGCATCCTCAACTACTTCCACAAGGGAAACATCCACGTCTTCCACACCGACCATCACCTGATGACGCCGGCTGATTTCGAGGGCGAGGACATCCGCGGCCTCGGCGGCTACCTCACGCGCACGCTGGAGGCGCTCGGCGCCAGCGCGGTCACGCTGGGAACCGGCGAGGTCAGCGCGGCGCTGGAGCGTGGCGTCATCGACGGGGTGATGACCAATTGCCAGGGCCATTTCTCGCGCGGCTGGGGCGAGTCGGCGTCCTACGTCTCCTATCTCGACCTCGCGCAGAGCGGCGAGGGTCTGGGCGTCAACCTCGACTGGTGGAACTCCCTGCCGCCCGATCTACAGGAGGTTGTACAGCAGGCCGCCGACGAGATGGAGGACATGGAGTGGGATCTGGTGATCACCGCCGACGAGGAGGACTGCTTCGAACTGTGGGAGGAGAACGACTTCGAGGTCCAGCAGGCCACGCCCGAGCAGCGCACCGCCCTGCGCGAGGCGGTGCAGCCGCTCTACGAGGAGGCGGCCGCATCCTTCGAAACGCTGCCCGAGATCATGGCGATCATCGAGGAAACCCGTGAGTGACCGCTAGGCCGGCACGGCATGACGGGCCGGCGCGTCCGGCCCGTCGCTAGCGGACGACACCAATGAGCAACGACAATCCGATGCCGGCCGAGGCCGGCGGATCGGTCGCGGCGGCCGAGCACGGTCTGCTGGGCCGCATCACCGGCATCGGCCTGCATATCGGTGCCTGGCTTCTCGTCTTCACCATGCTGGCGATCGTGGTGAACGCCGGCATGCGCTACCTGTTCAGCGCCTCGATCCACGTGGTTATCGAGCTCTCGGGCTTCGCTTTCCTCTACATGACGTTCTTCGCCGCGGCGGGCACGTTTCTGCGCGGCGGACACGTGGCGGTCGAACTGGTCACCGGCGCGCTGCCGCAACGCGCCCGGCTGATCGTACGCGACATCCTGATGTCGCTGGTCGGCATTGTCTTCGTCGTGCTGCTGACCTGGGCCGGAGCCGTGGGCACTTGGCGGCTGATCGAGGCCGGCACAACGACGATCAGCACCACGCCGGTGCCGCTATGGCCCGTGCTGGCGATCATGCCGATCGGCTCGCTGTTCCTCCTGGCGGCGATCATCGCCAAGCTCAGGCCCAGTATCGGTCGCCTAGTGCGCGGCGAGGGTGCGGCGGAATGAGCTTCGGCACGCTGGGGCTGGTCTTCGCGCTCGGGCTTTTCTCCCTCCTGCTGATGGGATTGCCCGTCGCCTTTGCGCTGGGCATCACCGGGCTCATCGGCATCATGACGGCCGGCGGCAACGACGCCTGGATCACGCTGACCAGCGGCGCGGCCCTGCACCACATGTCGCATTTCGGGTTCCTGGCCATCCCGCTCTTTATCCTGATGAGCACCTACATCACGGAGAGCGGGATCGGAGCCCGGCTGATCGACGCGGCGACGAAGTGGATGTCGAAGCTGCCCGGATATCTGCATTCCGCCAGCATCGCCGCCTGCGGCGGCTTCTCCGCGCTCTCGGGGTCCAGCATCGCCACAGCGGCGGCGATCGGCGGCGTGGTGCTGCCGGAGATCAAGCGGCGCGGCCATTCCATGCGGCTCGGCATGGGTGCGGTGGCGGCGGGCGGCACGCTGGGCATGCTGATCCCGCCCAGCAACCACTTCATCCTCTACGGCGTGATCACCGAGACCTCGATCTCCCAGCTCTTCGTCGCCGGCATCGTGCCGGGCATCATGCTGATCACCGCCTTCATCGCCTTCAACCTGATCATCTTCTCGCTCAAGCCGTCCCTGGCGCCTCGCTCGGAGCAGGGGGCGGAGATCACCTGGGCGCAGCGCTGGATGGCATTGAGGCAGGTGTGGACTGCCGTGGTGCTGATCGTCGCCGTAGTCGGCGGCATCTTCTTCGGCGTGGTCACGCCAACGGAGGCGGCGGGTCTCGGCGCGCTGGCGGCCCTGCTGCTCGGAATGTTCGCGCTGCGCGGCCTTGACCTGAAACAGGCGCACCAGGCGGCCATACGGGCGGTTCAGGTGACGGCCATGCTGGGCCTGATCATCCTGGGCGGGCTGATCCTCGGCCGCGGCATGGCGCTGCTCAACCTCTCCAACGACCTAGTGCGCTGGATCTCCGAGTCCGGCATGTCACCCTGGGAGGTGATGATCGTCATCAACTTCATCCTTCTCTTCCTCGGGCTGATGATGGATGCTGCGGCGATTACCCTGATCACCGTGCCGCTGCTGTTCCCAGTGGTGGTCGCCCTCGGCTTCGACCCGATCTGGTTCGGCGTGGTCTTCTGCATCAACATGGAACTGGCGCTGATCACCCCGCCAGTCGGCATCAATCTCTTCGTCATCAAGGCGATCACCGGCGAACCGATGAAGGACGTCATCATCGGCGTCTTGCCCTATGCGCTGATCCTGGCGGCTGGCCTGGTTCTGGTCATGGTCATTCCGGGCATCGCCCTGTGGTTGCCGGGTACAATGTGAGGACAAGGCATGGCGGAAGCTGAGCAACAGGCGGTGATGGCGATCCGCATCGACAGCCAGGACAACGTCGCCACCGCGATCGCCGACCTCGCTTCGGGCAGCGAAGTCACCGTGGCGGCGGGCACCGAGATCGCTCGGGCGACCATGCGCCAGGACGTACCCTACGGACACAAGTTCGCGCTCCTGCCCATCGCGGCGGGCGAGCCCGTGCTGAAGTACGGCGCCGCGATCGGCCGGGCCAAGGCGGCGATCGCAGCGGGAGAGCACGTGCATTCGCACAATCTGGAAAGCGACCGGGTGCGCGGCGACCGGCAGGCGTCGGCGGGAGGAGCCTGATGGCGGAATTCATGGGCTACCGCCGGCCGGACGGGTCGGTGGGCATTCGCAACCACCTGGCCGTCGTCGCGGCGATGGACAACGCGAACCCGGTCGCCCGGCGCATCGCCGCCGGCATCGTTGGCGCCGTCCCGGTCACCGCCGCCTATGGTCGCGGCCAGGTCGGCCAGGACCTGGTGCAGCACGACCGCACACTGGTCGGCTACGGCGCTCATCCGAACGTTTGCGCCACTCTTGTGGTCAGCCTGGAACCTGTTTCCGCCGAACGGGTGGCGAGCGCCATCGCGGCGCGCGGCAAACTGGTCGAGTGGATCGCCATCCAGCAGGCCGGCGGCACGGTGAAGGCGACGGAGACGGGAATCCGGCTTGGCACCAGGCTGCTGGAGCACGCCGGGGGCAAACCGCGCGAGCCGGCCGGGCTCGGCGAGCTCACCGTCGGCCTGGAGTGCGGCGGCTCCGACGCGCTGTCCGGTATGACCGGCAACTCGACGACGGGCGTGGTCGCCGACCGTGTGGTCGCCGCCGGCGGTACCGTCATCCTGTCGGAGATCGAGGAGATCATTGGCGCCGAGCACCTGCTGGCCGCCCGGGCGACGGACGAGGCGGTCGCCCGCCAGCTGCTGGAGGCGGTCGCCCGCTGCGAGGCCTATGCCGACTATCTCGGCCTCGACATGGCGCCGCTCGGCGACGACAACGTACGCGGCGGGCTGACCACGACCGAGGAGAAGTCGCTAGGCGCGGTGCGCAAGGCCGGCACCTCGCCGCTGGTCGAGGTGATCGGCTATGGCGAGCGGCCGTCCCGTAAGGGCTTCGTGTTCATGGACGCGCCGGCCCCCGGCACCGAGAACGTCACCGCGCTCGGCGCCTCCGGAGCCCAGCTCATCCTCTTCAACACCGGCGTGGGCAACCCGATTGGCAACCCCATCGCGCCGACCGTGAAGATCACCGGCAGCCCCAACACGGCCACCGGCTTCGCCGACAATATCGACGTCGACGTCAGCGGCATCGTCAAGGGAAGGCTGACCCTGGAGGGCGCCGGCGACGTGCTGATGGCTTCCATGCTGGCGGTCGCCAATGGAAGGCTGACCCGCAGCGAGGCGCTGGGCGACACCGAAATCTCGATCAGCCGGGTCGATATCGGGTTCCTGAACCGGGTCTGGCGGAACGGTGCCGCCTCGCTGCTCGGCGCGGCCTGACGAGCGCTCGGCGATGAAGATCACGAGAGTAGAACCGATCCTGCTCGACCTGCCGATGGCGCCGCTCGACCCGCCGGCGGTGGGCGGCGAGACCTCGGCCCGGCACACGCTGGTGCGCGTCGAGACCGACGAGGGGATCACCGGCATCGGCGAGTGCTTCCGCCTGGCGCCGCGCACCATGGCTGCGGCGATCGAGGAGGTGCTGGCGCCGTTGCTGCTCGGCGCCGACCCGACGCGCATCGAGACGCTGTGGGAGCGCCTCTACCGCCAGACCTTCCGTTTCGGGCGCAAGGGCCTGGTTGTGCACGCGATCAGCGGCGTCGAGGTGGCGCTCTGGGACATTCTCGGCAAGTCGGTCGGCATGCCGGTCGCGGCCCTGCTTGGCGGACCCGGGGATGACGGCATCGAGGCCTATGCCAGCATGCACCGCTTCGCCTCGCCCGGGGCGGTGGCCGACACGGCGGTCCGCCTTGTCGAGGAGGGCTATCGCGCCGTCAAGCTTCACCAGAAGGACCTCGCCTCGGTCGAGGCGGCGCGCCGGGCGATCGGGCCGGACATCCGGCTGATGGTCGACGCCGCCGGCGCCTGGAGCCAGCCCGAGGCGGCGCGCATGGTCGACGCCATGGCCGAGCTCGGCGTCCACTGGCTGGAGGAGCCGCTGGCCGACATGGACGACTATCGCGGCCTCGCCGAGCTGCGCGCGTGGGGCCGGCTGCGCATCGCAGCGGGCGAGAACGAATACACGCCCGCCGGCTTCCGCGAGCTGCTCGACGCCCGCGCTGTCGACGTGGTGCAGCCTGACGTGATCAAGGCCGGCGGCATCCTCGCCACCCGCAAGATCATCGCCATGGCCGAGGCGCACAACGCCGAAATCTGCACCCACTCCTTCTACTACGGCCCCGGGGTGGCGGCGACGCTGCAGGTGGCGCTGGCCAGCCCGCGCTGCCGCATGGTGGAGATCAATCCCCACGACCTGGTGACCGACTTCATGGACCCGCCCCTGCGGCCGCGCGAAGGCCGCATCGCGCTGCCGGCGAAACCGGGGATCGGCGTCGACCTGCTCGACGACGTGGTGGCCCGGCACGACGTGACGCGACGCTAGGTGGCGGCCGACCTGGCCATTGTCGGCGCCGGCGCCATCGGCGGCTTCCTGGCCGGCGTGGCGGCGCGCGCCGGGCACCGGGTCACCCTGGTGGTGCGGCGGCCGGCGCAGCGCGACCGGCTGCGCCGCGACGGTGTCACCGTGCGGATGCCAGGCGAGTGCTGGCAGGTGCGGCCTGAGGCGGTGCTGGCGACGGACCTCGCGCCCGGCCGGCGTTTCGACGGCGTTCTGCTGGCGGTAAAGATGGGCGCTACCGAGGAGGCGCTGTGCCCGCTTCTCGCGCATCTGGGCGAAACCACGCCGGTGCTGGTCTGCCAGAACGGCCTCAACGACGCGCGCGTCGCCGCCAATACCGGGGCGCGGCGCTGCGTCGGCGTGGTGCTGGCGCTGCCCTGCGTGCTGGAATCGGAGGTCCGGGTGCGCTGCTTGGTCGCCCGTCCGGGTGTCGAGATCGGGCCGTTGCACGACGTTGGCGCGCCAGCCGCCCGATTGGCGGCGGGCTTCCTCGGTCCACCGCTGGCGGTGCGACGGGTCGACAACATCTTTCCGGCGCGCTGGTCCAAGCTGGCGCTGAACTGCGCCACCGGCCCGCTGCTGGCGCTGACTGGGACGACCCTGGGCCGGCTCTGCGAGCATGCCGGGTGGCGGCGGATCATGGCCGCCTTGGTGCGCGAGGTGCTGGCGACCGCCCGTCTAGAGGGCGTCGTGCCGGCGCCGGTCTTCGGCGTTCCAGAGGCGGTCTGGCTGGCGCAGACCGGGTCGGACGGAACCGCGTCGGCGGACGGATCATCGCGGGTGACAGCCAGCGCGGTCTGTCCGATCGAGGAGGCGATCGCGGCGGCCGGGCGGGCCAATCCCGAGGCGCGCTCCTCCATGTCGGCCGATCTGGCTGTGGGCCGGCGCAGCGAGATCGACTGGTTGAACGGCGCCGTCGTCGAGCGGGCCATCCGCCATGGCGGGTCGGCGCCGGTCAACGCCGCCGTCTGGGCGCTGGTCTCGTGCGCGGATCGCGGCGACAGGCCGGACCCGGCGACGGTGCTGGACTGCTTGCAACGCGTCGCCATGGAACAGGAGGGCAAGCCATGACCGAGGCGGAGAGGGCCGCGATCGAGGACGCCTGTGCGCGCCTTGTGCAGCGCCTGGCTGTGCTGGTCGATGCCGGCCGGTACGCCGAGGCCCTGGCGCTCTATACGCCCGACGCCGTGCAGATCAGGCGCGGCCAGGAGTCGCGCGGCCACGCGGCGATCGCCCGGGACTTCGCCGCGCGGCCGGCCGACCGCCTGACCCGCCACCTGATCCCGACGATCATGATCACGGTGGAGAGCGAGTCCCGGGCGACGGGCATCAGCTACGCGCTGGTCTGGCGCCATCAGGGCGACGGCGCGCCGCCGGCCCTGCCCCTGCCCATGGCGCCACCCGACACGCTGGGCGAGTATCACGACGTCTTCGCGCGCACCGGCGACGGCTGGCGTCTCGCCAAGCGGCGCACCCGCGAGATCTTCGACGCCCCCGGGTCCGGCTGACCACTTGTCTTGTGATGCTCGTGGTCCTGCATCGAGAATGGACCGCGGCCGAGGCGTAGCAGCAACATGGTGAAGGCCAAGGGCGCCAGCGCCTGCGCGAAGCGCGCCGGCACCATCAGCACGCCCTGGCGATGGCCGTAGCCGGCCGGCTTGAAGAGCGCCAGCGGCAGCATGTCCTTGGCGATGGTCAGGATGCCGTTGCCGGCCCCTTGCCGGACGGTGAAGTCGATCGCGGCCGGGGCGCCGAGGGCGGTCACCACGGCCCCGCCCAGCGGCATGGTCACGGGAACTGAGCCGGAGAGCAGTGACGCATAGATTGTAGCAGGTTTCACGCCGCTGTAGCCGCAATCTCCCACGCACGGATGGCCGCAGATCGGAAGTGGCGGGGTGTTGCTCGGGAGATCAGGTGGCGCTGAAGAGTGAAGGAGTTGTAGACGGCGGCGGCGTGAACGGCGAGGAAACGCCGGGCCGATCTCGGTGGTTTGAAGCGTTGCAGCTTGCGCTCCCGACGCCGGATCGGCTGATGCGAAACAACGGCTCGGTTGTTCAGTCTAAGGCCTTGCATATGCTGCACCGAAAGACCCAGCGCGGCAACGGCCGCGCCGTAGGATCGGAGCCGGTCGGTCGTCATGCATGTCGGCGCAAAGCCCTGCTTCTTCAGCAGTCGACGCATCAGCTTGAGAGCCGCGGCCCGGTTGCGACGGCGCTGGACCAGGGCATCGAGGACCTCGCCTTCATAATCGACCGCGCGCCACACAATGAGCCGTTGGCCCCCGATCATGATGACCATCTCTTCAAGATGCCATCGTGCACTGGGACGCGGCCCTTGCCGGCGCAGCCGGCGGGCGATTTCGAGCCCGAGCTTAAGAACCCACCGCCGGACCGTCTCGTAGCTGACCTCCAGACCGCGCTCCGCTTACGGCGGGCTGCCTCTCGCCGCCATCGCACGCCGGCCCGCGGTCAACCGGCTGCGCTCCCCCGACCAGTTCCGCCTGTCGCCCGCTACCACCGAGCCGGCAGACGCGGTATGAACAACCAAGACTCTCATTGTCGGTGAGGGACCGACGGGGAGCAGACCAAGGGCTCGCGTCCCGGCGTTGCGAAGCGACTGGGGATAGATGCCAAAGCTCCGAGCGCACCAACCGCCCCCTACTCGATGCAACAACGCCCGATCGCCGAAGATATGTGGTGAGTTTGGATTAAGACGATCGCTGATAGTCGTCCGAGGATTGCCTGTTGGGTTCTGAGGATTCCCTGATACGAAATAGAGAATTCCCTGTTCGCCGCCATAGGGAAAATATGGTTAAGATACTGATAAATAAAGGTTACTCCGTCCTTCCAGCCCTTCCTGTGTGCTCAGACCAATAGAATTCCCTGTATCTTCCCCGACTATCAAGCAGCAGGTCCGGAGACGGGTTCGCGTCTGCCTTGCTGCACAGCCAGCAAGTCTGCCGACGTTCCCGAAACCGCGGTTGCTCTGCAGGCCCCGACCAGGAATGGCGGCGTGCCGCGCGCCACAGCCAGTGACAGCTGCCATTTAGGAACCGGAGACTAGCCGAGGCGGCCCATTTGGGGCGCGATCCAGCGCGACCGTCTCTCCGGGCGAATGCGGCGGTTCGCTTTCACGACGGTGGCGTATGCAACGATCTGGCCTGGTGCGCTTCCCGTCGAAGGCCATATGACTAGGTTCTGCTATCGCCACGATATCGGTCATGACGCGTTGGTGCCTCATCCAGCCGTATCCCAATGCGCCTCGGCCCCCTAAGCAAAGACGATTGCTGATGGCGTAGATTCAATCGGAATGTGGAGAGTTTGCGAAGCTAGCGAATGAAGCCCAGGACGCGCGTCTGCCGGTCCCAAGAGGCAGGAATTTCAATGTGCTTGGAAAGTTGCTCGGCCGTCAGATCGATCGGCTGGCGCCCTTCCAGGATGTCGGAGACGATGCGCGGTGCCAGAAAGGCGAGCGGCAGCAGGTTGCTGAGATAGCGACTGCTGACGCCGTACCGCTCCGCGATATCGCCGAGGGTCTCGAACTCCCCGGACAGCAGATCGTCAAACCAAAGATGCGCCCGAGCGACGGCGTTGATCAGTGCCGGATCAGGCTTGGCGCACGGATTCGTTCCAGGTCCATCCACCACGAGCTTGCTCTCGACGCCGCGTCTGCGGATGTTGATCGGGATCTCGATCTGGAACGGCGGGACAGCCGTCGACACGATCGGGGAGAGATTAATACACATCGATATCAAGGACGCGTCGAGATCGATGCGTTCGATCAGAGCGAAGCTAAATCCCTTCGCCGCATCGATCGAGGTCACCAGCTCGCTGGAACGCGCTATCGGAACCCCCGCCTCGCCGAGAAGGTCCAACAGCCTGCCTCGGTCGCCAAGCAGACGCTCGACGCTATGTCGTAGCGTCCGCTCCAGTTCGCTCGCCGGCAGACGCCAAGACGCACGATCGCCGGGCGCCCCGGTCGGCTCGTCACCGGTGATCAGGTGCCGGGAGACGTAGTAGCGATAGCGCCGGCCGTTCTTCACCGCATGGCTCGGGGTGAGGGGATCGCCATCGGCATCGAACAGCTTGCCGATGAGCGGGCTCGGCTCGGTCAGTCTCGGGGCTGATGATCGGTCGTGGCTGTTGCCCTTGAGCCCGGCCTGAACGGCGTCCCACGTCTCCTGGTCGATGATCGGCTTGTGCTGGCCTCCGTAGCTCGTCCCCTTGTGCGGGATGCGGCCGATGTAGAGCGGATTGCCGAGCAGCTTGTAGAGATAGCCCCGGCTCATCGGCCTGCCGCCGCTCGTCCGGCCATCGGGATGGTGGCGCCGCTTGGTGAGGAGCCCAAGCCGGTCGGTCTCTTCTTTCACGCGCCGGACGGTGCCGTGCTCGAGATAGAGCCGGAAGATCGTGCGGACGATCTCGGCCTCCGCCTGGTTGATGGCGAGCGTGCGGCCGTCCGGCTCGTAGCCCAGGGGCACGGTGCCGCCCATCCACATGCCCTTCCGCTTGGACGCGGCGATCTTGTCGCGGATGCGCTCGCCGGTCACCTCGCGCTCGAACTGGGCGAAGCTGAGCAGCATGTTGAGGGTCAGCCGGCCCATCGAGGTGGTGGTGTTGAAGGCCTGGGTCACCGAGACGAAGGAGACGCCGTGGGCGTCGAAGACCTCCACGATGCGGGCGAAGTCCGAGAGCGAGCGGGTCAGCCGGTCGACCTTGTAGACCACGACGATGTCGATGCGCCGCGCCCGCACGTCGTCGAGCAGGCGGGCGAGGGCCGGCCGCTCCAGCGTGCCGCCGGAGAAGCCGCCATCGTCGTAGCCGGCGCCGATCAAAGACCAGCCCTCGCCCGTCTGGCTCATCACATAGGCCTCGCAGGCCTCCCGCTGGGCCTGCAGCGAGTTGAAGTCCTGCTCCAGCCCCTCCTCGGAGGATTTGCGGGTGTAGACCGCGCAGCGCCTGCGCTCGCCGCTACGCGGGCCGCTGCTACGCCGTGCCATGGCGATCCAGCCCGAAGAAGCGCGGTCCCGACCAGCGCGCCCCGGTGATCTCCCGGGCGACCGCCGAGAGAGAGCGCCAGTCCCGGCCGCCATAGCGCACGCCACTGTCGAGGACGATCACCTCGTGGGTGACGCCCTGCCACGTGCGCAGCAGGCGCGTGCCGGGCTTGATGCGGGGCCTCGACAGGGCCCGTCCGGCGGCAATATCCTCCGCGGCCCGAGCGAGACGGCGGAGGGTGGCCACCCCCAGGCCGCCCAAGACCTGCTCCTGCAGGCGATAGGCGACAGCCCTGGTCATCAGCCTCCGGCCCAGCCGGGCCGGAGGCGGTGAACCATAGAGTTCCGTCCAGCGCCGCTTCAGATCCTCCAGCGACAGGTCGGCGAGACCGGCAAGCTCGGCCGCGAGATCCTCCCGGCTCCGCCGACGCCTTGTGACGGGCTGGGTCATCAGGCGCCTCCCGCGACGCGATAGACCCGGCCGCGACCGTCGATCTTCTCCGAGGTGACGGCGAGGCCCAGCTTCTTCTTCACCGTGCCGCTGATGGCGCCGCGGATGGAATGGGGCTGCCAGCCCGTTACCTCCCCGATCTCGCCCAGCGTAGCGCCGGCCT
>Ga0207773_100121_pt1 | contig 65020 bp, 73 predicted proteins | sample TtaePargueraPR_2_FD_187281 | JGI IMG/M metagenome (GOLD analysis project Ga0207773, IMG submission 187281) | Aerobic enrichment media microbial communities from Bioluminiscent Bay, La Parguera, Puerto Rico - Tt and M1 (3) (SPAdes) | ecosystem: Environmental > Aquatic > Marine > Unclassified ...
GCATCCTGCCAGGACCACAATGACAGTGGATAGTAGCTGAGCGGCCGGAAGTCGGCGTTCAGTACAAGGGCGGGACAAGCCTCAGGCGACACATGGATAGTCACTTGAGTCTCCCGAAGCGGGAATCGCGTAAGTCCATAGCCCTCTTATACTAAGCCCTTTGTGTCGGGCGTGTGAAGCGGGCATGCGAAGCTTATTTTTTGCTCACCCGCTCGATGAAGGTGCCAGCAAATGCCAGCCCGTCCGGGGCAATGCCATGCCCCACCCCACGGCTGACATGATAGTCCACCGCGAAGCCCGAATTGGTTAGCAGACTGTTGGCCTCGGCGCTGTGATTGGGGTCGACAACGTCATCCATATCGCCATGCACCAGACATATGGGTGGCTTTGCCAGGTCGTCCCCGTCAAATCCCTCGGGCGGCAGGAAGGCGCCGGAAAATCCGATAATGCCCATCAGCGTCTGATTCCGGGGCAAAGACGTGCCCACATGCAGGGCCATCATCGCACCCTGGCTGAAACCGGCCAGGATTGTCCGCTCCGGCGCAATCCCGGTCTGGTCCCAGAGATCGTTGAGAAATTGCACTACAACCGGCCGCGCCGAAACCACGCCGGTCTGCCGGCTGGACAGGCGATCGCCGGCCCAGTCGATAGGAAACCATTGAAACCCACCCATGCCCAAAGGCTGTGGCGCATTGGGCGAGACGAACAGCGCCCCCGGTAACAACCCCTGCCAATGCGGCGCCAAACCAATCAGGTCATTGCCATCGCTGCCATAGCCGTGCAGCAGCACCACGGCGCTATCGGGTACCCCGCCATTGGCGGGCGCGAGCATGGGGCCGGAAAGCTTGGTCATAAAAGGCTCGATTCCCTGTTCTTGAGCGCCGCAAAATAGCGCCAGAACAACAAGGCCGCCGCCGAACGGTGCGGCGAGAAATCCCGCGCAATGCCGATCATTTCCTTGATGCTTGGACGAGCGTCAAGCCCGAGCCCATGATGGGCGGCCTTGAGCAGGGCCAGGTCGCCGGCGGGAAAAATATCGGGATGCCCGGCACAGAAGAGCAGATAAACTTCGGCCGTCCATGGCCCGATCCCCTTGAGCGTCACCAGCCGGGCAACAGCCTCTTCTGCCGGCAAGCCATCGATGTGACCCAGATCAAGTTCACCCGCCACCATGGCCTCGGCGACAGTGCGCAGGGCCAGGAACTTGCCGCGCGAAAAGCCGGTTGCCCTGACTTCTTCTTCGCTCAGCATCAGATAGGACTGCGGCGCCAGCGCGCCGTGGAGCGCCTCGTAGCGGCCCCAGATCGCCGCGGCGCTGGCCACTGACAATTGCTGGCCGCAGATGACCTTGGCCATCCCGGCAAATCCCTTGGGGTTGACCCGCGGCAGCACCGGACCGACCGCGTCCCGCATCGGCTGGAGCGCTGGCGCAAGCGCGGTCAGTGCATCCAGATGCCAGGCCACGCCTGCCTCGGTATCGATTGTGGGCGGCAATGGGCTGGACAATGGGCAGGCCTTCTCAAACCGGTTCAGGAACGAGCTGACGATTTCCCGTCAGCTCCGCCCTGGCAACCCGCTTTTTACGCCAGCATCACAGCGACAATCGCCAGTACGGCCGGGACGGTCTGGATAAACAGGATTTTCCGGCTCGAGGTCACGGCACCATAGATGCCGGCGACCGCCACGCAGGCGAGAAAGAACATTTTGATCTGCCAGGCCATGACCGGATCCGGATGAACCAGGCCCCAGATCAGCCCTGCCGCCAGAAAGCCGTTATAAAGCCCCTGATTGGCGGCCAGGACTTTCGTCTGGCTGGCGAATTCTGGCGTCAGCCCGAAGGCCTTCTGGCCCCGCGGCGTTGTCCACCAAACCATTTCGAGCAGCAGGATATAGATATGGATCAGGGCCACCAGCCCGACCAGGATCATTGCAGCTATGGCCAAGATCGACCTCCTTCTCTTGTCCGTTGCGTTTCCGAATCGAAAAACCGTTACCGTGCTCGCGTTAACGTATTCATCCGTTTAGCTTTCTGAGCAGCTTTTCCATCCGTTCGCGCTTGGCCCGCTGCGTGATCCCGGCCAGTCGGCTCCGGATGACCGTAATCAAGCCTGGCTTCTGGGCCGGTGTAATGACGCTCGCCGTCTGCTCCGCATAGGTCGGAAACTGGTTCGGTGCGGCATCCTTGAGCCGCTCGACCAGAATGGGCACGGCCTTTTCGGCATAGCCCGACCGCGCCAGCTTGGTCAGCAGCGAGGTGCAGCGATCCTTGGCGATAACCGAGCCGCGATCCGCCGCTTCGATGATCCTGGGCAGTTCCGCCGCGATCTCGTCGGCGCGGAGTTCGGCAACCGAATCCAGCGCCTGCATGGCGCCCCAGACCTGCCGGTTGGTGCGACTGCCCAGCGCCTCGAGAAACACCGGACAATGCCCGCCGATCAGCGCCGGATCGCGCGCGCCGATCTCGTAGAGCACCTTCATCGCATCATTGCGCTGCCGTGGCGTGCCCGCGCGCACCAGGTCCACCAGCTCTCCCACCGCCGCCCGGTCGCTACTGGCCGCAATCTGTTCGGCCAATTCAATATTGGGCGCTTCGTCACGCCGGTCCATGGCGCCTGAGAGCCGGTCCGCAATGCCAGGAGATCGCGTCATCAGGCCTCCACCGCCACGTCCAGAGCCAGTTCCACCATGTCCTTGAGGGAAGTCTGGCGCGCCTCGGCGTCGATTTCCTCATGGGTGATCAGGCAGTCGGTCATGGTACAGATGGTCAGCGCCTTCACCCCGAACCGCGCCGCCAGCGTATAGAGCGCCGCCGCTTCCATCTCGACGCCGATGACCCCGTGATCGGGCAGCTTGTCATAACCGGCAAAGCCGTCCGCATGATAGAAGATGTCCGAGGACAGCATATTGCCCGCGTGATAGCGCAACCCCTTGGCATCGGCCTTGTCGGCCGCCGAACGCAAGAGGCCGAAATCGGCGATGGGGGCATAATTGAACGCCCCGAACCGGCCCTTGACGATCGAGGAGTCCGTCGACGCGCCTTGCGCCAGGATGACGTCACGCACTTTCACCTTGGCATTGAGTCCCCCGCAGGTCCCCACCCGGATCAATGATTTGACGCCATAGACATTGATCAGCTCATGCACATAGATCGCCAGCGATGGCTGGCCCATGCCGCTCGCCTGCACTGAAACCGGCTTGCCCTTCCAGGTGCCGGTAAACCCAAGACAATTGCGCACCGAATTGACCTGCCTGGGCGCCTCAAAAAACGTCTCTGCAATCCATTTGGCGCGCAGCGGATCGCCCGGCAGCAGCACCGCTTCGGCATAGTCACCCGGCTTGGCGTGATTGTGCGGTGTGGTCATGGCGCTCTCCGATTTGTCCGATTGGTCAAATTAGTGCCACCGGGTCACGCGCTTGACAACCGCGGCGAAAGGGAACGCTTGGGGCCGCTTCGCATTTACCTCGCATGCACATTGAGCGTCGCCCAATCATGCCAGAAAAGATCGAGGCCAAGGTCACCCATCGCTTTGCGTTCCCGCCCGAGCGCGTCTATGACACGATCATGGATCCTGGGCTGGCGCGCATCTGGCAGGAAGCCTGGCTCAACCATCACGGTGGCGACGGGGAAATTACCCTTTTCAGCTATGATCCTCAGCTCGGTGGACATTACCGCGTATCGGGCACGCGCGGCGGCCAGAAATCGGATAGCCGGGGCACATTCCTTGCCCTCGAACGCCCCACCAAGGTCAGCTTTACCTTTATCGTCGATCCCGGTGAGGAAGATGATCCGCCCATCGTGACGCTCATCATCGAGCCCGAGCCCGATGGCAATGGCGCTATTGTCACGCTCTACAACGAGATGAGCGCTGACTGGGCTGACTGGTTGCCCCAAACGGAGCGCGCCTGGCTCAACATGCTGGAAGCCATCGACACAACCCTGCGCCTCAACGCTTGACGCCGGGCGCTGTCGGCCTCATTTACGGCCCGTCCCAATTGGAGGCATGACGATGGTCGCAAAAATCTTCATCGATGGCGAAGCGGGCACCACTGGCCTGCAGATTCGTGAGCGTCTGACGAGCCGCCGCGACCTCGAAGTCATCTCCATTGCCCATGACAAGCGCAAGGATCTGGACGAACGCAAGCGCCTGCTCAACGCGGCCGACGTCGCCATCCTCTGCCTGCCCGACGATGCGGCCAGGGAAAGCGTTGCGCTGATCGAAAACGACACCACCCGTGTCATCGACGCGTCCACGGCCCATCGCGTGGCCGAAGGCTGGGCCTATGGCTTTGCCGAGATGGATGTCGGCCAGACCGAGGAAATTGCCAAGGCGCGCTTTGTCGCCAATCCCGGCTGTTGGCCGCAGGGCCTGATCGCCGCCGCCCGCCCCCTGGTCGAGGCGCGTCTGCTGCCCGGCGATTATCCGCTCTCCTATCATGGCATTTCCGGCTATACCGGCGGCGGACGCCAGATGGTCGAGGACTATGAGGCGCTGGGCGACAAGGCCAGCCAGTACATGCCCTATGCCCTGACCTTCCAGCACAAGCACCTGCCGGAAATGGCCCATTACGCCAAGCTCAACCGCGCCCCGCTGTTCGAGCCGCTGGTCGGCAATTTTGCCCAGGGCATGTCGACTTCGCTGCCGCTCCATCTCGACATGGTCGCCGATATTCCGACCGGCAAGGACCTGCACGCGGCGCTGAGCGACTACTACGCCGCCATTCCCGACAGCTTTGTCCGCGTCGCCCCCTATGACCCAAGCCTGGCCAAGACCGCCGCGCTCGACCCGCAGGCTCACAATGGCACCAACACGCTGACCCTGCATGTCTTCGCCAATGACGATCGCGCCCAGGCCGTGATCTGCGCGGTCTATGACAATCTGGGCAAGGGCGCCTCAGGCGCTGCCGTGCAGAACCTCAACATAATGCTGGGCGTCGGGGCACGGGAGAGTTTGGCGGCTTAGGGCGAACGCGGCACCGATCCTCCTCCCCCACTCGCGGGGGAGGAACCCCCAACCGTACGCTTCGGTACGGTTTGGCCTTGACCGAAAGCCCCGATTTGCGCAATGACCTTGGCCAATAGCGAGGTCTTTGCCCCCATGGACAAGTTCACATCCCTGACCGGTGTCGCGGCGCCCCTGCCGATCATCAATATCGACACCGACATGATCATTCCCAAGCAGTACCTGAAGACCATCAAGCGGACTGGTCTCGGCACCGCGCTCTTCAGCGAGATGCGCTATAATGAGGACGGCACGGAAAACCCCGATTTCGTGCTCAACAAGCCCGCCTATCGCGGCGCCCAGATCATCATTGCCGGCGACAATTTCGGCTGCGGCTCGTCGCGCGAGCACGCCCCCTGGGCCCTGCTCGATTTCGGTATCCGCTGCGTGATTTCCACCAGCTTCGCCGACATTTTCTACAATAACTGCTTCAAGAACGGCATCCTGCCGCTGGTCGTCACGCCCGAGCAATTGAAGCTCCTGCTCGACGATGCCGAGCGCGGCTCCAATGCGACGCTGACCATCGATCTCGAAGCCCAGACCATCAAGGGCCCGGATGGCGGCGAGTTGCATTTCGACATCGACCCCAGTCGCAAACACATCCTGCTCGAAGGGCTCGACGACATCGCCGGCACCCTGAAATCGGATCCCTCCATCACTGCCTTTGAAGGCAAGATGGCCGCCGAACGCCCCTGGCTCTAGTCCTGCCATGGTCGAGATCGTCTTCGAGCCTGAGCCGCTGCCCGAAACCCGCGCGGCCATTCTCGAAGGCCTGATCGCCTATAACGAGCGCCAGACGGAGGGAAAGTACCCGCCGCCGCGCTTCATTGCCCTGGCCCTGCGTGATCCGGAAACGGGGAAGACCGAGGGCGGCCTCACTGCCCGCATTGCTTATAGCCGCATGTTCGTGGAACTGCTCTATATTCCTGATGCGTTGCGCGGGCGTGGTTTGGGCGCCGATCTGCTGGGCAAGGCAGAAGCGGTGGCGCGGGACAATGGCTGCATCGGCATCTGGCTCGACACGTTCTCTTTTCAGGCGCCCGGTTTTTACGAAAAGCTCGGCTACACCGTCTTCGGCACACTTGCTGACTACCCACCCGGCCACAGCCGGTTCTTCCTTCACAAACCTCTGAGTTGATCCTGCAATGGTCCAGCGCGTTTCCACCGGTTCCCCTTTTGAAGCCACCTTTGGCTATTCCCGCGCCGTGCGGCACGAGGACACCGTCTATGTCTCCGGCACGACCGGCTATGACTATGCCTCGATGACCATGCCCGAGAGTGTTGGTGAGCAGGCGAAAAACGCTCTCGCCACCATCGACAAGGCGTTGAAGGAAGCTGGCTCGTCCATCCAGGACACCGTGCGCGTGGTCTATTATGTCGGCGACCGCTCTTTTGTGGACGAGGTCGTTGCCGCCGTCGGCCCGGTGTTCAAGGACATCCGACCCGCGGCCTCCATGCTCATCGTGCAGATGATCGAGGAGGGCATGAAGATCGAAGTCGAGGTGACCGCCCGCATCGGGGCCGCCAACTCGTGACCACCACGCCCCGCCTCGAATTCGTCGATGCGCCCAGCGCCGCTGACATCGAGGCGGTGGTCGGCATTCTGGGCGCCGCCGCCGAAAGCCAGCACCCTGGCGGCAATTACCGGGACTATGGTTTTCTGCTCAAGGACGAGACCGGCACCATCCAGGGTGGCCTCACCGGCTATGTACTTTACGACTGGATGTTCATCCAGTTCGTCTCCGTTGCCGCAGAGCTGCGCGGCCAGGGCCTGGGCCGGCTTTTGATGCAGCGGGCCGAAGACTGGGCTCGCCAGCAGGGCCTGGGTGGCATGTGGCTCGACACCTTCGCCTTCCAGGCGCCCGACTTCTATCGCGATCTCGGCTTCATAGAGTTCGGCACCATTGAGGACCATCCGGCCGGATCGCGGCGCATCTTTTTCCAGAAACGCCTGGGCTGACCGATGAGCCGCCGGCAGTTGGTCCTTCTGGCACACGCAGCGCTCCTCATCGGGGCGCTGTTTTTCCTGGTGCCCGCGCTGACCACCTGGCATCCGCAATATGGCTATCTGTTCGCGCTGACCTTCTATTGGCTGTTCTTCTGCCTGCCGGTGATCGGCTGGCACGCGCTTGAGGGCAATGACGGGCGGCTGTTTTCCGAAAAGCTCCGCTGGCGCGACTGGTGGATCATTCCGCTGCTGCTGGCGCAGGCCGGGCTCGTGGCCGTGGTCAATTTCGTGCCCAATACCTCGATCCTCACCAGCGGTTCGATGTATCTGGCGCTGCTGATCGCCGCCATCAACGGCCCGCTCGAGGAAATCGCCTGGCGCGGCGGCTTCCTGGGCACATTTCGCGACCGGCCGCGTCTCGGCTTCTGGCTCGGCTGGGGCCTGTTCACACTCTGGCATGTGCCGCTGGCCATGAGCCATGATATCGTCTTCGATGGCGGGGCACTGGCCCTGATCGGCGGTGCCGGCGTCCTGGGTCTATTCTGGAACTGGATCACCTGGCGCACTGGTTCGGTCTTTTATGTGAGCATCGCGCACACCCTCACCAATGTCTTTGCCTTCTGGGTGCTGTTCTCGCGCAACGGCTTTGCCACCTAGGGCAGGCATGGTGGATCCACGGCAGCGGCGCCGCGGATCCATGCCCGTGCCAGGGTTAGCGCACCGAAAGCTTGCCCAAACCCGGCGTGCTCGGGCCGGTCGGGCGCGGATCGCTGCTCTGGGGCGCCGACAGGCTCAGCCCGGGCTGGAAGACGAGCGGCACGGGAAAGACTTCGTCGCATTCATCCATGCCGCTGGACGCACAGCCCTGCGGGTTGCTGGTGGTGTTACAGTGGTCAATGACAAGGTCATAGCATTCGGCCAGCGTCTTGACGGCGGCCTGTGCCTGCATGATGCCGACGAGAGTGAGCGTGGCGAGGGCTGCGATACGGATCGAGGTTTTCATGGTCTTTGTCTCCTGAACGCCGACACCGGGGGTCGGCTTGATGGCGCCTGTTCTGAACCCACCCCCTTGAACCGGCGCTGATCCGCCCATTCACTGGACGTTCACCACCAAACCCGCCTTGCGCATTGCCCCGAAAACCTTGTATGTCCGCACCCAATTCAGGTGTACCCACCAGTACGGCGAGGAGCTTTTCCCAATATGGCCACCCATTCCCTTTTCCTTCTGCCCGGCGACGGCATCGGCACCGAGATCATGGTCGAGGTGGAAAAGCTCATCGCCTGGACCAATGCGGAAGGCCTGACGGACTTTTCGACCGACTCGGGTCTGGCCGGCGGCGCCGCCTATGACGCCCATGGCGTGGCCATCACCGATGAAGACGTCGCCAAGGCCAAGGCTGCCGATGCGGTCATCTTTGGCGCGGTGGGCGGTCCCAAATGGGACAATGTTCCCTATGAGCACCGGCCCGAAGCGGCCCTCCTGCGCCTGCGCAAGGAACTGGCCGTGTTCGCCAATCTGCGTCCCGCCATATGCTACCCGGCCTTGGCCTCGGCCTCCTCGCTCAAAAAGGAGCTGGTGGAAGGTCTCGATATCCTGATCGTGCGCGAATTGACCGGCGGCGTCTATTTCGGCGAGCCCAAGACCATTACCGATCTGGGCAATGGCCAGAAGCGCGCCATCGATACCCAGGTCTATGAGACCTATGAAATCGACCGCATCGCCCGCGTCGCCTTCGACCTCGCCCGCACCCGGGGCGGCAAGGTGCATTCGGCCGACAAGAAGAACGTGATGAAGTCCGGCGTGCTCTGGGACGAAGTGGTCCGCACTGTCGCCAAGGACTATTCGGACGTCGAGCTGCACCACATTCTGGCCGACAATGCCGCCATGCAGCTGGTGCGCACGCCCAAGCAGTTCGATGTCATGGTCACCGACAATTTGTTCGGCGACATTCTCTCCGACGTCGCGGCCATGCTGACCGGTTCGCTGGGCATGCTGCCCTCCGCCTCGCTTGGCGCACCCGACCCGGTCACCGGCAAGCGCAAGGCCTTCTATGAGCCCGTGCATGGCTCGGCCCCCGATATTGCCGGCCAGGGCATTGCCAACCCCATCGCCATGATTGCGTCCTTCGCCATGGCGCTGCGCTATTCGTTCAACATGATCGAACTGGCCACCCAGGTGGAAAACGCCATTTCGGCCGTGCTCAGTGACGGGTTGCGCACCGGCGACATCGCCCAGGAAAACTGCAAGACTGTCGGTACCGAGGAAATGGGCGCGGCGATTCTGGCCAAGCTCAAGGCTTGACGTCGTCTCGCAGGACAAGTCGTCCCGGTGGAGCGATTTAGGACGACAAGGCCATGAGCGCTGTGCGCGTATGGCGGTCCCATCACCAAAAATGAAAAGCCCCGGTGTCACCACCGGGGCTTTCGTATTCAGATCGGGTCCGAAGCTTATTCGGCCGAAGCGGCCTCCTCGGCGGGGGCTTCTGCCGGGGCGTTGGCAGCTGCTTCGCGGGCAGCGCGCTCTTCGGCGCGTTCCTTGGCCTTGTCGCCGGGCACGCCCTTGTTGGGGTTGTTGCGAGCAGCGCGCTTGGAAATGCCGGCAGCGTCGAGGAAACGCAGCACGCGGTCGGTCGGCAGCGCGCCATGCGAGAGCCAGTGCTGCACGCGCTCAGCGTTCAGCACGACGCGGTTTTCAGCGTCCTTGGCCAGCAGAGGGTTGTAAGTGCCCAGCTTTTCGATGAAGCGGCCATCGCGCGGCGAGCGCACATCGGCAACCACGATGTGGTAGAAGGGACGCTTCTTGGTGCCACCACGGGCGAGACGAAGCTTGAGTGCCATTTTGTCAGTCCTGTCAGTTCGTTAGTTTGCTAAATCGGGTTATTTCTTCTTGCCCAGGCCAGGCAGGCCGGGGAAACGGGGCGCTCCGCCAAGCCCGGGCAGAGCCGGGCCTCCGGAGGATTTGAGAAGCGCATTGACGTCGCTGGGCAGCGATTTCTGCGCCGGAAGGTCTGCCGAGGGCAGGCCCTTCAATTGTTCAGGGTCGACACCGGCCTGACGGGCCATGGCCTCGAGCTGCTTGGGGTCCATCTTGGAAAGATCGGACATACCGCCCATCATCCCGCCCATCTTGCCGCCGAACATGCCGGCCAGCGAGCCCATGCCGCCCTTGGAAACCTTCTTCATCATGTCCGCCATCTGGCGGTGCTGCTTGGCAAGCTTGTTGATTTCCGAGACTTCGACGCCCGCGCCAGCGGCAATGCGCTTGCGGCGGCTGGCATTGAGCAGGTCCGGGTTGGCCCGCTCCTTCTTGGTCATGGAATTGATGATGGCGATCTGCCGGTCAAAGACCTTTTCGTCGATATTGGCGCCCGCCATGGCCTTTTTGAGCTGCCCGGCACCGGGCAGCAGGCCCATCAGCCCGCCCATGCCGCCCATCTTCTTCATCTGCTGGAGCTGGCCGCGCAGATCCTCGAAGTCGAAGGCGCCCTTTTTGAGCTTCTTGGCCATCTTCTGGGCGTCTTCGGCCGACACATGCTCGGCAGCCTTTTCGACGAGGCTGACGATGTCGCCCATGCCCAGGATGCGGTCTGCAATACGCGAAGGATGGAAATCCTCCAGCGCATCCATCTTTTCGCCCACACCGATCAGCTTGATCGGCTTGCCGGTGGCCGCGCGCATCGAGAGCGCCGCACCACCGCGCCCATCGCCATCGACACGGGTCATGACGATGCCGGTGACGTCCAGGCGCGTATCGAAGCTGCGCGCCACATTGATGGCGTCCTGGCCGGTCAGTGCATCGACAACGAGGAGGATTTCGTGGGGCTTGGCGATCTCCTTGATGGAGACCGTTTCAGCCATCAGCTCTTCATCGATATGGGTGCGGCCGGCCGTATCCAAAATGAGCACGTCATAACCGCCGAGGCGGCCCTCGCGCTCAGCGCGGCGGGCAATCTCGACCGGGGTTTCGGAGGCGACGATCGGCAGCGTATCGACGCCGACCTGCTCGCCCAAGACGCGCAGCTGCTCCATGGCTGCCGGACGGCGCGTGTCGAGCGAGGCCAGCAGCACCTTTTTCTTCTGCCGGTCCTTGAGGCGCTTGGCGATCTTGGCGGTGGTCGTGGTTTTACCGGAACCCTGGAGACCCACCATGAGGAGGGTAACGGGCGCGGGTGCGTTGAGGTCGATGGTGACGGCATCGGATCCCAGCACCTGCACAAGCTCGTCATTGACGATCTTGACCACCTGCTGGCCCGGCGTCACCGAACGGGTGACCTCGGCGCCGACAGCGCGCTCGCGCACCTGCTCGACAAAGGCGCGGACCACTTCGAGCGAAACGTCGGCCTCGATCAGCGCCCGACGGATTTCGCGCATGGCCGCGTCGACATCGGCAGCGTTCAGCGCGCCGCGTCCACGAAGGCCATCGAAAATCTTGCCAAGCCGGTCTGAAAGGCTCTCGAACATCTTTTATCCTTTTCGCTCACGGGCCAATCCCGGAGAGATAGGGTCCAAAAGACCAAATGCAAAACCCACCCGCGGGCGCAACGCGCTGGCGGGTGTTGGCCTCCGGGATCGGTTTATACCTCTGGGGGTCCCGGTCGGCTGGTCAGGAGCAAATGCCTGATGAACGGGCTGGCTTTAGGTCAAAGCCGAAACGGAGTCAAGGAAGTCAGGCGATATCGCGCGCCATGTCCACCTTGCCGCAACCTTTCCGCTCCGTGACAGGTCGGGCAAAACAATGACCGAACCCTAACTTGTTCCAATGGAGGTCCGTCGCCATCCTCGACCCATTCAAAGAGGAGAACGCCTGATGACCCGCCTTTCCACTATCTTGCTGGCCCTGCCGCTGATCGCCATCGCCAGCCCCGCCCTGGCCGCTTCCACACCTGAGGCAGTGCTCAACGACCCCAATCGGCCAGTTGAAGCCATCGCCGGAGAGCTGGGCGTGACCCCGCTGCAATTCGCCACCTGCTTCGCCGGTGTCACCCCGGCACGCACAGCAGCCGAGCTCAATGGCGAACGGGAACGCGACAACAAGGCCATTCTCTTGCCCTGCCTGCAGGCCATCAACCCCGACATCACCAATGACCGGCTCGATGCCGTGATGGACAAATATCGGGCAGGCCCGCCGCGCGGCTGATTGATCAACTTGCCCGGGGGATGCGATATCGATGTGGGTATTGCGGAGGCAAAGATGATCAGCATGAAGCGGGCCCTTGATCTTGCCCGCGACAAGCGGACCATCGCCATCGACGGCCTCCTTGCCTCGGGCAAGTCTACCCTAGCCGAGCAGCTAGAGCTAAGGCTGGGTGCGGTCTGCCTTTATCTGGATGACTTCGTCCTGCCCCAGGACCTCTGGCCACGCCCGCTCAGGCCGGCCTATCCGTTTCCCTATGTCCGCCATGCCGACTTTGTCGCGGCGGCCCTTGCACTGGCGCGAGAGCGCATCTGCCATTTCCAGCCCTATGATTGGGAGAATGACAGGCTCGGCCCGCTCCGGACGCTAGCGGCAGGAAATCGTCCGATTGTCATCGAAGGCGTGTCCGCGCTCGATGCGGCGCTATCGCCAGCCTGCGACCTGCGCCTTTGGGTGGCCAGCGACCCTGCCTCGACGCTTGAAACGGCATTGGCGCGCGATGGCGGTCCTTGGCCCGAGGCTTGGCAGAACTATTTCCTGCCCAGCGTCGATCACTATCTTCTGACCGAGCCGATATACCGTGCGGACCACATTGTCGCCGGCCGCGGCGCTACACCTTGAAGGCCACTCGCACGCCGCCCCAATGCCGGCCATTGACGGTAATCGGGGCGGAGCAATCCTTCATCAGCGCAAATTGCCCGCCGCCCATGTCGCGCCGGTAGGTCTGGAGCAGGAAAGGCTTGGTCGAGCGGCCGGCAGAAAGCCCGGTGCGATCGTTGAAGATGCGCCGGTTCCGGCAATTGGCGGCGTTCCAGACCGGGTCACTCCCCTGTGGCTGGGAATAGATCGTGTTGTGGGTCGGAAGATATCCATTGCGGTCAACCGCCGCGCAAAAGGCAATGCGCTTGTCAAAATCCAGCACCGGCTCCTGGATGGCCGGCAACACCTTGTCGGTGAAGGCCGTAAACCGGGTCGTCACCTGCTTGGGGTTGCTGCCAGGCACCTCGCGATAGTTCTCGTCGAAGAGATCGCTCATGCCGATCTGGCCGCGCCGGACGGCATCTTCGAACAACTCTGCAATCTCGTCGGCCTTGGCCCGGGCGAGATCGATGAACGGCGCATCGGCCGTTTCCACCCCGGCCTCGACGAGGAACAGCATGAACTCTTCCGAGATGCCCAGGATGGTCTGGGTGCGCGTCTCGGCCTGTTCCAGATGCGCACGGCAATCGGCAACGCCCTCTGCTAGGGCGGAGAGTTCGGACTGCATCGACTCAAAGCCGGATATGGATTGCTCAACTGGTTGCGCCATGGCGTCGATATCGCTCACCAGCCGGCCAACCGAATCGACCAGTTCCTCCAGCGTGGCCGTGGCCTCGGTCGCTGCATGTGCATCGGTCATGGCCTGGCTGGCGGCCTCGGCATTGCCCTCCGCCTCCCGTCGCAATCCGCCAAGCGCTTCGGTGAGGACGCCCAGATGCGACACGGTCTGGCCGGAAAATTCCTGGATCTGGTCGGCCAGGCCCTTGACGGCATTGGCAATGATGGCAAAGCCCCGCCCCGCTTCGCCGGCGCGGGCGGCCTCGACAGAGGCATTGAGGGCCAAAAGCTTGGTTTCCCGGGCGATTTGCGCGATCGCCATGCTGGCCTGCTCAACGCCTTTCACCGTGCCCGAAACCTCGTCGAGCCTGGTGCGGAAGCCCAGCGCACTCTCGGACAGACCTGTCATTGCCTGGGTCGTGCGGTTCACCACGTCTGAAATCTGACCGGCGCTCTGGTCCAGCACCCGGCGGGCATCGGCGGCGGCTTCGCGGCTCAATCCCATGGATTGTCCGAGCCTTGTCGTGGCCGAGCTCATGTCTCGGGCCGAAGCGCGGGCTGCATCCGCCTGTTTCGCCTGGCTCTGACTGATAGCGGAGAGATCGGCAATCAACCCGGCCACATCGGCGATTTCTACGCCCAGCCGCCCTGCCCGATCACCAATGTCACCCAGTCGCCCACCGTCCCCCAATGGCACAATGGCCTGTGCCGTTGCACTGGCTGGCATGGTCCCCTCCAAATGTCAGTCTCGGGGACACTACCGGGCAAGTCGGTAAGAAATGCTTAACCCTGCTGACGGGTCGGTCCCCGGCCCAGCCCGACAATTTGCATCAGCCGCGCCCGCAGGCCCGACGGCATGGCCAGCACAAGCTTTTTGAGCGCCGGGCGCATAAACACATCCCACAATGTCAGAACCAGCCAGCCACGGGGGGTGATCGGCAGTGCGTAGTCCCGCACAGCCATGGTCTGGGTGGCAAATGTCAATTTGTAGGGCATGGCCGGCACACCCAGGTCACACCCTTTCAGTCCCCGCTCGGCACAGGCGCGAATAATGTCATTCAGTTGCAGCTTGCCCGGGCTCTCGTCGGAATGAGAGAAGTCGCGGCTTGCCACATAGGCATAGTAGCGCCCGCCATGGACGAAGCCCCATTGTTCAGCCAATGGCCGGCCGTCATGCAGCGTGGAGAAGGCGCGTATTTCAATGTCGCTCGAGGCAACAAGGCCGGTGCAGAATGCGCGAAATCCACCGTCGCGAAAGGCGCGCGAGGTGAGCCCCTGCTCGTTGAGCCGATCGGACCGCCCATCCAGCGTCCGCTCGATCAGGGCCAGGAGTTCCGCCGGCTGCTCGACGCTGCGAAACTGAACCGGCCCCGAACGCTCCAGCCGGTTGCGGGCATTGCGCATATTCTTGCGTGTCTTGGGCCGGATCGTTGAAAAATAGCTGGCAAAGTCGTCAAACGCATCCAGCGCGACATAGGGCGCGCCCTGTTCGGCGCCTGTACGGATAGCCGTGCGCGGCATGCCCCGTGCCAGGGCAGAGCCATCGCGCACCTTGAGCAGGCTGATCCCGTCGCTGGGCGCGGCAGCAATCGCCGCCCGCAGCAGTTTGGCTACCGCTGCCTGCGCGTCAGTACCGGGATCGAGCAAAGCATCGGACACCTGGGCGAAGGCATGGCCCAGCGGCACCAGCAATGTGCGGGCGCCGGTGCGGATGCGCTCAAGCGGCAATATCCCCACCAGCCGCCGTCCATCCTCGATCGTGGCAATGACCGGATCGAAGTCCCCATTGCCACGCGCCGCCTCAAACGCGAATACGGCGCGGGCCCAGCCCAGGCTCTGAAACATGCCCAGGCCCTTGCTGGAGCGTTCCAGCCCCAGCCAACGCGGCTCCAGGCTATCCATGTCCTCGGCAGTGCGCAGCACCGAAGCGCTCAGCCCCTGGCTAACCGCTTCCACGCCTTGAGCACGGCGCTCGCCCTGTCCCGAAAGCGCATCGGCAATACTCATTTTTCGAAGCTGTGCGCAGCAATGTCCCGCACGCCTTCGGGCGCGGCCGGATCAACCTGGAAGTCGACTGTGTAGACCTTCTTCTTCTGCGGATTGAGGGGCGAGAATTTCACCGCGCCGGCAATGCCCAGCTTGGTCAGATAGCTGAGGCCGGTCACCTGCTGGCTGAGCTTTTTGAAACCCAACCTGTTGCGCAGCACGCCATTGGCATAGTTGACCGCATAATGCTTGCGCAGATCGTCGGTCCAGTGCTCCGTGGTGAAACTGACATTGAGCATGCCGTGGTTGACCACGCGATGCGGGCCGTTGAGCGGCCAATGCAGCATCTGCCCCGCTTCCAGGTCATAAACCTGGGCGAAATCGTCGAACCAGGGCTCGAACGGCATGTCCGTCTCGCGCAATTGCCCCAGGATCAGCTTTTCCAGTGCCGGCTGCGAAATAAAGGGCGCCTGGGCGGGATAGACATAGACCTTCTTGGTGCCGCGCACCTGCCACAGGCTCTGGCCTGGCACATCGGAGTGATACTTCACCGAAACATTGGGCGAGGAAATCAGGATGGTCAGGTTCCGCTTGTAGCTCCTGAACCCGGGCACGCGCTCTTCGAACTCGGCATAGAGGCTGTCGAGCAGCGCGCCATAGGCCGGATTGGTCTTTGCCGGCGCCGTCAGGTTGACCCAGATATTGCCGTTGCGGACCGTCTCAATGACCTCCCGGCCGGACAGGCCCTTGATCTCGCCTTCGCGTCGCTTGGGCGGATTGCCCGGCGTTTTCTGCGAATAATTGACGTGATAGGCCTCGCGCGGGCTCTTTTCGATCAATTCGGCCAGCGCCTCGTCGGAAAACAGCGGCGAACTGGCCAGGCTATGCTGCAGCCGCAGCGCCTGATTGCCCCAGAGCTGGGGGTAGTGCGGCTGCCAATCGGTGATAATCTGGTCTGAAATAAGCGGCATGTTCATGGGCATGACTCCCGCAATGGCGGCATTGAAAAAATCTCTGACTGCCAATCTACCCCACTGACGGCCGGACGCACGCCAAAGCTGCCAAGCTGGTTAAGATGGGTCCGCCCCCAAGTGGTTAAAATTAAAAGAAAATTATAGTCTTTCGAACGCGCCCTGGCTTGGCCGAACGGGGCGCATGCCGAGCCCTGCACTGGCAATTGCGGTTCAGTTCCGCCATATAGGGCTTCAAACCTGTCGGCGCGGCAGGAACAGCATGGAATTGTGGCGTGAGCGACGTCCCCTTTTTGAAGATGAACGGGCTGGGCAACCAGATCATCGTGGCCGATCTGCGCGGCACGAAGGTGCGCGTCACCCCTGAGGCGGCCATTGCCATCAATGCACGTCCCGAGACGCGCTTCGACCAGATCATGGCGATCCACGACGCCCGCACGCCCGGCACCGCCAACTATATCGAGATCATCAATTCCGACGGCAGTCGGGCCCAGGCCTGCGGCAATGGCATGCGTTGCGTGGTGCAGATGCTCAGCGCCGAGCAGGGCCGGCAGCGCTTCACCTTCGAAACTGTCGCCGGCATCCTTTTTGGCGAGGAAGCCGAAGACGGGCGCATTACGGTCGACATGGGCACACCGAAATTCGCCTGGTACGAAATTCCCCTCAATGAGGAATTTGCCGATACCCGCTATGTCGAACTGCAGATCGGGCCCATTGATGCGCCGGTCCTGCATTCTCCGTCAGTCGCCTCCATGGGCAATCCGCACGCCACCTTCTGGGTCAAGGACGACGTCTGGTCCTATGCGCTGGATCGTTTTGGGCCGCTGCTGGAGAACCATCCCCTGTTCCCCGAGCGCGCCAATATCTCCATTGCTCAGGTGGTCCGGCCCGACCACATCATTCTGCGCACCTGGGAGCGCGGCGCGGGCCTGACCCAGGCTTGTGGCACGGCCGCCTGTGCCGCGCTGGTCAATGGCGCCCGCACCAGGCGCACGGCTCGCAGGGCAATAGTTACGGTGCCAGGTGGCGATCTTGTCATTGAATGGCTCGATAATGACCACGTGACCTTGACCGGTCCCGCCGAGTTCGAATGGCGCGGCATGTTGAACCCGGAAACGGGCGCCTGGACGCGTAATGAGGCCGCCTGATGGCGATTGAGACTCTGACTTTTGGCTGCCGCCTCAATGCCTATGAAGGCGAGGTCATGAAATCGGAGGCCGAAAAGGCCGGGCTCGACAACGCCATCATCATCAATACCTGTGCGGTGACTGCCGAGGCGGTGCGCCAGGCCAAGCAGGCCGTACGCAAGGCCCGCCGCGACAACCCGCAAGCGCGCATCATCGTCACCGGCTGCGCCGCCCAGACCGAGGGCCGGACTTTCGGCGATATGGACGAGGTGGACCTCGTCATCGGCAATGCCGACAAGCTCAAGGCCGACAGCTACAAGCCCATGGTCTTCGGCACGCCGCTCAATGACAAGGTGCAGGTCAACGACATCATGAGCGTGCGGGAAACCGCCGGTCACCTCATTGAGGGCATGGACGGACGCACCCGCGCCTTTGTGCAGGTGCAGAATGGCTGCGACCACCGCTGCACCTTCTGCATCATCCCCTTCGGCCGCGGTCCATCGCGCTCCGTGCCCATGGGACTTGTGGTCGAGCAGATCAAGAAGCTGGTTGCCAATGGCTATCGCGAAGTGGTGCTGACCGGCGTCGACATCACCTCCTATGGGCCCGACCTGCCCGGACAGCCGACCCTTGGATTGCTGACCCAGTCGATCCTGAAGCACGTGCCGGACCTGCCACGCCTGCGGATTTCCTCAATCGACAGTATTGAAGCGGACCCTGCGCTCTACGAGGCCGTCACCGACCCGCGACTGATGCCGCATCTGCATCTCTCGCTGCAATCTGGCGACGACATGATCTTGAAGCGCATGAAGCGCCGCCATCTGCGCGCCGACGCCCTGGCCGTGGTCGACAAGCTCCGCGCTTTGCGTCCCGACATGGTCTTCGGTGCCGATATCATCGCCGGTTTCCCGACCGAAACCGACGAGATGTTCGAAAATTCGCTAAGCTTCATTGCCGAAGCGAACCTCACCTATATCCACGCCTTTCCCTATTCGCCGCGCCCCGGCACGCCTGCAGCACGCATGCCGCAGGTCAGCAAGGCCGTGGCCCGCAGGCGCGCGGCCCAATTGCGCGCCGCCGGCGAGGAGCAGTTCCGCGCTCTGTGCGACAGCCGGATCGGGCAAACAGCATCTGTCCTGGTGGAACGCAGCGGCCTGGGGCGAACTGAACAATTCATTCCCGTGCGCGTTGCCGGAAGCGAGGCAGGCCAATTGCTCAATGTCCGGATTTCCGGCTTGAGCGATGACGGGCTGGCCGGCGCGCCCCTTCAGGCCGCCGCGTGATAATCAAGGAAACCGCATGAGCGAAAAGAAACCCGGCTTCCTCAAGCGCCTGTTTGGCGGCAGTCAGCCAGAGCCGGCACCTGCGCCTAAGGAAACACTTCCCGAAACGCCGGTGACCCCAGACGCCATTCCCGATGTGCCGGAACCAGAGGCCGCGCCGCCTGCGCCAGCCGAGCCGACAGAGCCACCCCCGGCGCCCGAGCACGATTGGCCGCCCGGACCGCCTGAAACCACGCCCGACTATATTGAGGATGTCGAAGACGACCTGGCCGCAGCGCCGCAGCCCGTGGCCGAACCCGAACAGCCAAGGGGCTGGTTTGCCCGTCTCGCCTCCGGCCTCAAGCGCTCCTCGGACAATCTCACCAATTCGATCACCTCTGTCTTCACCAAGCGCAAGCTCGACGCGGCGACGCTGGACGAGCTCGAAGATGTGCTGATCCAGGCTGACCTCGGTATCGACACGGCCATGGCGATTACCGAAACGCTGCGCCGTGACCGCTTCGACAAGGATGTCTCGGGCGAGGATGTACGCGCCGTGCTGGCCGCCGAGGTCGAAAAAGTGCTCGGGCCGGTCGCCGAGCCTTTGGTGGTCGATAGCAGCAAAAAGCCTTTCATCATCCTGATGATCGGGGTGAACGGCTCGGGCAAGACCACTACGATCGGCAAGCTGGCGCAGAAATTCGCCGCCGAAGGCAAGTCCGTGATGCTGGCCGCCGGCGACACCTTCCGCGCTGCCGCCATCGAGCAATTGCAGGTCTGGGGTGAACGCACCGGCGCCCCGGTGATTGCCAAGCCTGCTGGCGCCGACGCCTCGGGCCTCGCTTTCGACGCCGTGACCCAGGCCAAGGCCGAAGGCCGCGACGTGCTCATCATCGATACGGCTGGCCGCCTGCAGAACCGCGATGAGTTGATGAACGAGCTTGAAAAGGTCATTCGGGTCATCAAGAAGGTCGAGCCGGAAGCGCCGCACGCCACCCTGCTCACCCTCGATGCCACAACGGGCCAGAACGCGCTCAAGCAGGTGGAAATCTTCGGACAGCGCGCCGGTGTCACTGGTCTGGTCATGACCAAGCTCGACGGCACGGCCCGCGGTGGAATTCTGGTGGCGATCGCGAAGAAATTCGGCCTGCCGGTGCACTATATCGGCGTCGGCGAAGGCGTGGGCGATCTCGAGCCCTTCGAAGCGGCCGATTTTGCCCGGGCCATAGCCGGGCGGGATTAGCGCGCGGAACAGGAGCCTTGGTTGGCGCCGAACTGGGACAGGTGGCTGACCTATATCACGATCGGGTTTGTGATTTTGGCGATGGTCGGTATGGCGGCGTCTGGGTGGGACTTCTCTGGCCATCCACAGAGGTTGCCTGGAGCCGGCGGACTGACACCCGACCCCTAGCGCTCGTGCCCAGTCTGGCCTTGAAGGTCTCCTCCTGCAAACGGCAGAGCCAAATTCTGACCACTCTTGTCCGCTAACGCCTTGCATCAGGCCGCCGCTGCCCTCACATTGGCGGCAGCATACGGATTATGGAATGACCGAGAAAGCCGAACCCGAAATCAATTGGGACGAAACCCGTCCCCAGATCATCAAGCTTGTACTCGAACTGGGTCCGTTGGTGGTCTTCTTCATCATGAATGGGCGAGCCGACATTTTCGTCGCCACCGCCTGGTTCATGGCGGCCATGGTCATTTCGCTGGCGCTGAGCTGGCTGATCCTGAAAAAAGTGGCCGTCATGCCACTGGTGACCGGCGTCGTGGTGCTGGTCTTTGGCGGCCTGACGCTCTGGCTGCAGGATGACACCTTCATCAAGATCAAGCCCACAATCACCAACACGCTGTTCGCGTCGGTCCTGTTGGGCGGGCTGCTGTTTGGCCAGTCCCTGCTGAAATATGTATTTGGCGATGTCTATAAGCTCAAGCCGGAGGGCTGGTGGAAGCTAACCCTCAACTGGGGCCTGTTCTTCGTTGTCCTTGCCGTGCTCAACGAAGTGGTCTGGCGCAGCTTTTCGACCGATTTCTGGGTCGCCTTCAAGGTCTGGGGCATCATGCCGCTGACCGTGATCTTCTCGATGACCCAGCTTCCGCTGCTCAACAAATATGCGCCACCGGCGGAGCCGGCAAAGGCCCCGCCAGTGGTGGTCGAAAGCTAGCCGAACAGGCCCAGCACCAGCCCCTGCACCAGAAGGGCCGCCAGAATATAGCCGCTATCGATGATTGTCAGCGACCAGGGCTTGCCCTGGTAGCGATGGTTGAGGATCATCGACGTCAGCACAAAGCCCAGCCACATCAGGAAGGCGATCTGCAGCCCATGACCGATGGTCATGGCCCCCGCCAGCGGCGGCGTCAGCACGGCCAGGAAATAGGCCATGACCAGCTGAACGATCACCGACCACACATAGGGCATGAAATCCTTGGGATCGATATCCTCCTTGGTCCGGCCTGAGGCCGCCAGCCATTGAGCCGATAGCACCCCATAATAAGCTGCACCCAGCGCCATGCTGGCGACGGTCGCCAGCACGATGGCCAGCCAATTGACAGCTAGAAAGTCCATTTCTCTTCCCCCTCGAAATTAGGACACCTGCAGAGTTTAATCCGCACCGTCGATTTCCGATAGGGGATAGAGGGTTTGCCGTAAGGCGGACGAGAGGCAGCTCAGGCGGTCGTTTCTGCCTGCGCGTCGGCGCTTTTGACAGTACGGTGATCATCCTCGACCAGCCCGCGCTTCCAATAGCTTGAAATATAGAGCCGGTCCGGCGTCAGCCCGCGTTCGCCACGCAGATAGGTGCGCAAATTGCGCATCGCTTCGAACTCGGTGGCTACCCAGGCATAGGTCAGCTCATCCGGCCATTCGAGCCCGCGAATGGCATCGGCCAGCAGGTTCGGATTGCTGCCCGGTTCCGGATTGACCAGCCAGTTCAGGCGCAAATTGGGCGGCACGGCAAGCTTCTGGATATCGTCCTCATGCTGAATTTCGAGGAAGACATCGCCGCTGGCATCAGGGCCCAGCGCCTCGAGATTGACCGATATGGCCGGCAGCGCCGTCATGTCCCCGGCAATGATGTAATGGCCATTCGTCGCCGGCAGCGGCTTGGGCTGACCCGGCCCGCCTACTTCCAGGCGCATGCCCGGCCGCGCGTCGAGAGCCCATCGCGTCGCCAGGCCCGCGTCGTCCTTATTGCCATGCAGGGCAAAGTCGACGTCAATGCCGTCCTTGTCCTGATGCCGGATTGTATAAGTGCGCACCGCCACCGTGTCGCCCTCGAGCGGAACTCTGAGCTTGAGATAACCGCCGGCAAAGCCCTCGGGAAACGCGGTCACTTCGGGTCCACTGAAGCGCACTCGGAACATGTTGGGCGTGACATATCCTGTCTCGACCACCTCGAAATTGCGCATCTGCTTGACCATGACCGTCTCCTATCTCGTTGAAGGACGACTTGCCACTTTATAGCTGATTAGACAAGTCAACTTATAGGCAGATCACCGGAGCGATTTCCCCTTCAGGATGGCCGCCCGCCCTGCGAGCATAGCTCTCCGGGCCTTGTTGCCTTAAATCGCTCCACCGGAGCGATTTCCCCTTCAGGACGGCTACAAGCCACCCATTTTGCAGATCAGCTTCCATTCCGCTTCGCTGACCTTGGATACCGAGAGGCGCGAGAGCCGCACCAGTTCGATCTCCGCCAGTTCAGGCGTTGCCTTGATCTCCGCCAGGCTCACCGGACGCGGGAACGGCTTGACCGATTGCACATCCACGCATTCCCAGACCACTTCGCCCTTGGCATTGAGCTCGGCCGTGCTGTCGGGATGGGCGGGCACGACGATCTTCATGATGCCCACAATGTCCTTGCCGATATTGGAGTGATAGAAGAAGGCCTCGTCGCCCACTTTCATCTCGCGCATATTGTTGCGCGCTGCATAATTGCGCACGCCGTGCCATTCTTCGGCCTCGCCCTTGGCCGTCTTGGCGACCAGATCGTCAAAGGAAAACACATCCGGCTCGGATTTCATCAGCCAATAGGCCATGACCTAGAACTCCACGCCGGTGGTGTTGATGGCGATGCGCCAGCGCTTGACCTCATAGCTGGCAAAAACGCCCGCCGGCACGAAGGGATCGGCCGCCGCCAGCGCTTCGGCTTCCGCCAGGTCAGCTGCCTCGAACACCACGATCGAGCCTTCCGGCTGCTCTTCGGCATTGAGCAGCGCCCCGGCAAAGACCAGCTTCTTGCCCAGCGAATTGAGGTGATCCAGATGCGCCGGGCGCGTATCGAGCCGCGTCTGCAACGCGCCGGGCGCGTCCTTGGCGATCATGGCATAGAGCATGTCAGTTTTCCCTTTTGAGCGGTCGGGACATCAGCCCCGCTACAATGGTAGCAATATCAGCCTTGCCGGCTACAACGGCGTCAACGGCATCAATCAGCGGCGCCTCGATATCAAGACTTTTCGCCAGGGCTGCAGCGACAGGCGCGGTGGCAACGCCTTCGGCCAGCTTGGCCCCGGCAGAGACGATCTCATCCGTGGTCCGCCCGGCGCCCAGCGCCATCCCGAACTGGTAATTGCGCGATTGCACGGATGTGCATGTGAGAGTGAGGTCGCCGAGCCCCGCCAGCCCGGTCAGCGTATGCGCCGAACCGCCCATGGCGGTGACCACCCGAGCCATTTCCGCATAGCCCCGCGCAATCAGCGCCGCCCGTGCCGAGGCACCCAGATCGGCGCCATCCACCGCGCCACAGGCCAGCGCATAGACATTCTTGAGGGCGCCGGCAATCTCGACGCCAATCCGGTCATCGGCCGCATAGGGCCGGAAACTGGGCCCGGCCAGCGCCGCCGCCAGATCCGAAGTATCGCTGGCATCATCCCCGGCCAGGGTCACCGCCGTGGGGCGCCCCGCCGCAAGGTCGGCTGCAAAGCTGGGGCCGGAGAGGACATAGGGTATGGCTTCAGGCGCCATATCGAGAAGAATTTCGCTTTGCCGCGCCAGCGTCCCTGTTTCCAGCCCCTTGGCTGAGAGCACCACCGGGCGGGCGGCCAGCAGGTCTGGATCCAAGCCGGAGAGCAGCGTCCGTGTCGCCTGCGCCGGAACGGCCAGAACAACGATATCGGCTTGTTCCAGCCGGTCGGTAGCGACCACCCCCGGCAATAGCGCCTGACCCGGCAACGCCTGCGCATTGATATGGTCGCGATTGATCGCCTCGGCCCGTTCGGTCGTCCTGACCACCAGCCGGGTCTGCCGCCCGGCCATCACCGCCGCTTGCGCCAGCGCAGTGCCCCAGGCCCCACCTCCGATGACAGCGACGCTTTCAAGCTGCATGGTCACCAACTTTCATGCCCGGCGTATCGAGCGGCCAACGCGGCCGCGCCTCGACCTCGAGCCCGTCGACCGCTCCCAGAGCCAAGCGTTCCGCGCCGGCCCAGGCCACCATGGCCCCATTATCCGTGCAAAGGGCAATTGGCGGCACCACCAGGCGAGCGCCCATCTCCCCGGTAACAGCTTCGAGCGCCGCTGCAATTGCCCGATTGGCCGCAACGCCACCAGCAACCACCAATTGCGGCTCAGCCCCAGCCAATTCAATGCGGAACCGCTCCAGCGCCTGACGTGAACGCTTGGCGATAATTTCGATGACCGCCGCCTGAAAGCTCGCGGCAATGTCCGCCACGTCCTTTTCGCCGAGCGGTGCCAGCGCTTCGGCCTGCAGGCGCACGGCCGTTTTCAGGCCGGAAAACGAAAAGTCCAGCCGCTGCTCGCGCAGCAAAGGTCGCGGAAATTTGAAACGGTTCGGATCGCCCCCGGCAGCGATCCGTTCCACAGCCGGTCCTCCGGGATGCCCGAGGCTCAAGAGCTTGGCAACCTTGTCGAACGCCTCGCCCAGCGCGTCATCGATCGTGCCGCCCCAGCGCTCGTAATCGCCCACACCCCGCACCAGCACGAACTGGCTATGTCCGCCCGAAACCAACAGCATCAGATAAGGAAACTGGACGCCATCGGTCAGCCGTGCCGTCAGCGCATGGCCCTCGAGATGATTGACCGCGATCAGGGGCTTATTCAGCGAGGCGGCCAGCGCCTTGCCCGTGGTCAGCCCCACCAGAACCCCGCCAATCAGCCCTGGTCCGGCCGTTGCTGCAATGGCGTCGACATCTTTGAGGGCGATGCCCGCCTCATCGGCTGCCTGCGCGATGATATGGTCGAGCCATTCAACATGCGCGCGCGCCGCCAGCTCGGGCACCACGCCACCAAAAGCGGCATGTTCATCAAGCTGAGAGCGCACCACATTGGAACGAATAGTGCCCCGGCCAGATTGATCCCGTACGACCACCGCCGCCGCGGTTTCGTCGCAGCTGGTCTCGATGCCCAGAATGATGGCTTGTGCTTGCCCGGTCACGGCGAACTGGTCTACTCCAAATCCGAGCCTATCGCCTACACTAGGACCGCCTGATTATGCAATCGCCCACCCCCTTCGCCCGGATCGGAACGCGCGGCAGCCCCCTGGCGCTGGCCCAGGCCAATCTGGTGCGCGATCTGCTCTGTGAGACGCATGGCGTGACCCGGGACCGCATCGAGATCGAGGTGTTTTCGACCGGCGGCGATCGCAGCCAGAAGGAAAACACCACGCTTTCCGACATCGGCGGCAAGGGCGTCTTTACCAAGGAAATCGACGAGGCCCTGCTCACAGGCCGCATCGACATTGGTGTGCATTCCAGCAAGGACGTTGCCACGGGTCTGCCCAAGGGCATCCGGCTGGCCGCCTTTCTCGAGCGCGAAGATGTACGCGACGCTTTCATCTCGGTCTCGGTAAAAGGCATTGACCATCTGCCCGAGGGCGCCCGCTTCGGCACCTCCTCTATTCGCCGCGCCGCCCAGGCCCTGCGCTTGCGCCCCGACCTCAGGATCGTGCCCTTCCGGGGCAACGTACACACCCGCCTGCAGAAGCTTCTCGACGGCGTCGCTGACGCCACGCTGCTGGCCATGGCCGGGCTGAACCGTCTGGACGAAGGCCACCGGGCTACCGCCATTCTCGATCCCGAACACTTCATGCCGGCCCCCGCCCAGGGGGCCATTGGCCTTGCCATAAGGGAAGTTGACGATCGCCTGGCCGAACTCATCGCGCCACTCGACCACGCGCCCACGCACACCGCCATCATTGCCGAGCGCACCATGCTCTCCGTGCTCGATGGCTCCTGCCGCACGCCAGTCGGCGCCCTGACCACAAGAGAAAATGGCCTGCTCACGCTCAGGGGCGAAATTCTCAGCCTCGATGGGCAGACCAGTTTCCGCGCAGCGGCCCAAGGCGGCGATCCAGTCGACCTGGGAGAAAAGGTGGGGCGCGACCTGCTCAACCAGGCAGGCCCCGATTGGCTGGCGCAATGGGCAGACTGATGCGCATGCTCGTCACCCGGCCCGAGCCTGATGCCCAGGCCACAAGCGAGCGGTTGGCAGCGCTGGACATCGCTTCCGACATCGCTCCCCTGATGACGCGCCAGACCCTGCCGGCCCACTTGCCGCCGCCCCAGGGCTTTGCGGCCATTGCGCTGACCAGCTCCAATGCCTTGCGCGCCTTGAGCGATCTGGACGCCACCGCCGCACTCAAGGACAAGCCGGTCTTCGCCGTGGGCGACCGTACGGCCCATGAGGCGCGCCAGCTCGGCTTTGGCCAGGTCAGCGCGGCCGATGGCACGCTGGAGTCGCTGGCCACCACCATCGCCCTGGCCCGGTTGGACGGGCCCGTCTTCTATCCAGCCGGAAAACACCTGAGCGGCGATCTGGCGCATGCCCTTGCGCCGCATGGGCTCATGGTCGTGACCGTACCGGTCTATGAGATGGTGGCCGAAACCGCGCTGCCGCCAGGCCTGGCCGGACAATTGGCCGCAGGCAGCTTTGGTGCGGTCCTGTTCTATTCCCGCCGTACGGCCGAAATCTTCTCTACGCTGGCAACCCCGGTCATTGCCGAGGCTGCGCGCCGCCAACTGCCCGTCATCTGCCTTTCGGAGAATGTCGCAACGCCGTTGGTCGAGAGTCATTTCAGCCGCGTTCTTTTGGCAGACCATCCCAGCGAAGAAGCAATGATGACCCTCGCACTGGCTTTTGCCCGCGAGCAAACTGGGTCATGATCGGAGCGAACGAGAGGAAGGGCCATGGCTGAGACCACCGGCAAGCAAGCGCCAGACACCGACCCCAAAGCAGGCGAACAGGCCACCGGCAAGTCCGGTCCGGTCAAACCGCCAGTGCTGGAAGGCACCGCCAAGCCTTCTGCCGGCAGCAAACCCGCTGATTCGACCAAATCCGCTGCGTCCGGCAGCAGCGCCACCTCCGGCAGACCAGACAAGCCGGCCAGCACCACAGCCGCCCGGCCGACCACACCGACATCGGGCAGCAGTGGCGGCATGTGGCTTGCCGGTTTCTTGGGTGGGGCCATTGGCCTGGGCGCGGCCTATGGGCTGGCCTGGTATGGCCTCTGGCCGATGCCGGAACAGGCCGCTCCGCCGGCCGACCCGCGGCTGGCCCAATTCGCAACCGCCATACCAGAACTCGAAACTGTCACCAGCACCATTCAGGATGAGCTTTCAACCCTCACCGGGCGGGTCGGTGCGCTCGAATCCAGCCAGGCCGAGCAGTCAGGCGGCACTGTGGACACGAGCGGCCTTGCCAGTGCCGAGGATTTGGCCGCCCTTTCTGCCCGCCTCGACGAACTGGCAGCGCGCTCGAGTGGAGCATCTGCATCCCCGGAAAGCCTCGCGGCCATCGAGGCCGAACTGGCCGCCTTGCGCACCAGTGCCGCCGAGACCAGCGTGCAATTATCCCAGGCGCGTGAAGACATCGCCGCGCTGACCCAGACCACGACCGAAACGGCGGGCGATGGTCTGGCCGCCGCCCGCCTGCCGCTGATCTTTTCTTCCCTCGAAAGCGCCTTTGACGCAGGGCGCCCCTATGAGACCGAGTTGGCCGCGCTCCGCCAGGCGCGACCCGACTACCTCGTGCCCGAGGCTGTGGCCGGCGCCGCTGCGAGCGGCCTGCCCCAACCCAATCTCATCGCCAACCGGCTCGACGCGGTGCTACCTGACATGCTGGCCGGCCGGCCGGCCGACACAGACGCCAGCTGGCAGGATGCGGGCCTTGACTGGTTCCGCGGCCTTGTGGCCATGCGTCCCGCCGGCGCTGTAGAAGGCGACAGCCCCGACGCGGTCATCGCCCGGCTCGAGGCAGCAATTGCCGCCCGCGATTTCTCGGCGGCACAGGCTGAGCTCAATGCCCTGCCCCGGTCCATGTACGAGGCTGCCGGCACTCTGGTCGATGATATCGCCCGGCTCGCGGCGGCCGAAGAGTTCCTCGCCCAATTGCGCGAGACCGCCCTGACTGGAGGGAACGGCGCATGATTCGTCTCGCCTCCTGGATCATCGGCAGCCTGGTCGTGGCGGGCATCGCCGCCTGGATCATCGCCTTGCCCGGCACCCTCACCCTGGAACTGGCAGGCTATCGCATGCAGCCACGCCTCGGCACTGCCGTGGTCATCCTGCTGGTGGCCGCCGCGCTGACGATTGCGATCTGGGCCATTGCCCGCCGCCTGATCGGCGCCCCCAGGGCCATGGCCAGGCGTCGTGCCGCCCGAAGGCGGGAACAGGGTGTCGAGGCTCTCTCCGACGCTGTCATTGCCCTGCAGGCCGGCGATCCGGCCCGCGCCCGCATCATGGCGCGCGAGGCCCAGGCGCGCCTGCCAGACAACGGGGCGGCCAAGCTGCTCGAAGCCCGCGCCGATCTGGCTCTGGGCGACATGCCCGCCGCCCGCGAGCATTATCGCGCCCTGATTGCCAGCGAGAAAACCGCCGTCGCCGCCCTCACGGGCCTCTATGATCAGGCACGCGCACAGAACCGCCCCGACGCCGCCCTGACCTTTGCCCGCAAGACCCTGACGCTTTCGCCGGACACCAATTGGGCCAGCCAGGCCGTGTTCGACGATCTGGCCAAGCGCGGCCAATGGGCAGAGGCCGTGGGCATGGTCAATGCCGAGCCCGCTTCGACCCGCGAGGAAAAGGCCCGGAAGCGCCGCCGCCAGGCCGTCATCGAGACCGCCCGCGCCCGCGAAAGCGAGATCAGCCAGCCCAACAGCGCGCTCGAGCATGCCTTGACCGCGCTCAAGCTGTTGCCCGATTTCGTGCCGGCGGCGCTGATCGCGGCACGCATTTATTCCAATCGCAACGAAGCCCGCCGTGCCCAGAGCCTGTTGCGCCGCATCTGGCGCGCCACCGGTCATCCCGACGTCGCAGCCCTTTACGCCCATTCACAGCCGGGTGCCTCGGCCGTGGACCGGCTCAAGCGCATCGGCGAAATCATCGAGATGCCGCCGCCGCACCGCGCGGCCGGCATGGCCGTAGCACGCGCCGCCATCGACGCCTATGACTGGCCCCGCGCCCGCGAAGCCCTGGCGCCGTTCATCGCCGCCGAGGTGACGCAAGGCGTGGCCACCCTGATGGCCGAGATTGAGGAGGGCCAGAATGGAGATCAGGGCAAGGCCCGCGAATGGCTGGCCCGCGCCGTGCGCGCGCCGCGCGATCCGGCCTGGACTGCCGATGGCATCGTCAGCGACGAATGGGAGCCGGTATCCCCGGTAACCGGGCAGCTTGACGCCTTTGAATGGAAGGTGCCTGTCGCCAGCACCGCCCGCCCGCAGGTCGCCCCTGCACCGGCCTCGAATACGGCACCGGCCCTGCCGCCCAATGAGCCATCCTTGCCCCTTGCGCCGGCCGGAAACGCCCAGTAAAAGACCCGCCATCCACCCGGGGCCACACCCCGGCGGAACGCCGCAGTAGCTCAGTTGGTAGAGCACGTCATTCGTAATGATGGGGTCGGGGGTTCGAGTCCCTTCTGCGGCACCACCCTTTTTCCAATCGACCCCTGCTAGCCCTGTGCAGCCTCCAGCATCCGCAGGCGGTGGGCCATGCGCGCGGTCGGCGCGATGGCCGGTACACGAGCCACGTTCGGCGCGAACAGGGCCGCGCGTTCCTCATGGGTCGACATGAAGAAGGGGAAACGCGACATGACCTTGTTGTAGATCACCTCGACCCTGGCGCCGAACAGGCAGACCGGGAAAGTCAGCTCACCCCAATGGCCGATGCCGGCCATCTGCTCAAGCCCGAAGACGCGCCGGTAGAACGGCCCATGCTCTGGCCTGACGGAGGAAATGCAATGCGTGGCCTGGAAATATTCGCAGGCCATCACCGCAACCCTGAGGGTGAGGTAAGGCAAGGCCGGAAATTCCAGCGACGCATCGTGATCAGCAGTGAAACGGCTGGGATCGATATAGGCGCCACCATCATCAAGCAGTCCGCCCAATACGTCGGGCCAGATCAGCCGGCTGGGCGAGGTCGGCTCGTCTGCCGTTACCGCATGCAGTCGGATCGAGCTGACCAGGCGATCATCGATATAGACGCCGAAACAGTGACAGTTCGGTGCATTGTCGAATTTGTCCCGCGTGATCTGCTGGGAATTAATGGGGATGAAGTCCTCGCGCCGGTAGGCCTCGTAGCGCAGTTTGTAAACCGGATCGAACTGCTCTTCGACCGACACGCGGCGATAATGCACGCGATCCAGCAGGTCGATCAGACTTGTGGCAAATTGCGAGGTTGCGCCCGCTGCCCTATCCATTGCCGCACTCATATACCGCTACCATTTCCCATGGACGGCGCGAGCTTAACCTTTTGTTAGGGATTTCCGCATGCGGAAAAATCGCGGTGGCATCGCCACTTAGTCGCTATCGACGGCAAAAAATTATGGTAATCAGAGCGTTAACAAAGGTTAACCATGTTTACGATTTGCCGGCGTCAACGGATTGGCCTGGCCATTGAGGCGTCCAATCAGTTCGGCAATGTCGCGCGCCGGCAAGGGCCGGCTGAAGAAATAGCCCTGTACCTGCTGGATGCCGGTATGCTTGAGCATGGCCTGGAGCTGGTCCTCGGTTTCCACGCCTTCGGCCACCACGGTCAGGTCGAGATCCCGACCCAATCGGGCCACATTGGCCAACAAGCTCAGCGCCCGCGCATCACCGGCAATGTCCTGTACGAAGCTGCGGTCGATCTTGAGCTTGTTGAAGGGCAGACCGCTGAGATAACTCAGCGACGAGTAGCCGGTGCCGAAATCGTCCAGGGCAATGGAAACACCGCGCGACGAGAGGCTCTGCAGCACGCTCTGGGCCAGCGTGGTTTCCTCGATCACCGCCGTTTCCGTCACTTCCAGTTCCAGGCGCGGCGCCGGTAGTCCGGCCTTGGCCAGGGCCTCGTCGACCAGTTTGGGCAAGTCCAGCCCGCGGAAGTCGCGGCCGGAGACATTGACGCCAACCCCGACCTCTCCGGCCCACTGGCTGCATTCGGCTACCGCATTATGCACCACAAAGGCGGTAATGTCGGAAATAATACCCATTTCCTCGGCCAGGGGAATGAAGGTTGCCGGCGCGATCGGGCCCAGTTCAGGATGCGTCCAACGCGCCAAAGCCTCGCACGACACCACCCGATGGCTGGTAATATCGAGCAGGGGCTGAAACACCAGGGACAAACCGCCCGACGCCACCGCATCGCGCAGATCGGCCTTGAGCCGCTGGCGGTAGTGGTAGTCGATATCCATCTGCGCATGAAAAAGCTGGCTTCGGCCCTTGCCCTCGCCCTTTGCGGCATAAAGCGCGAGATCGGCCTTGGTCATCAATTCGTCGAGTTCATCGCTGCTGTCCGGGCTGCACACCATGCCGATACTGAGTTGTACCGACAGGTGATGGCCTTCCAGCTCGAACGGCTCGTGAAACGCATCCAGCACTTTTTGCGCATCGGCGCGCGCACCATCCGTATCGGTGCCTGAAAGTGCGATGAATTCATCTCCGCCCAGCCGGGCCAGCGTGGTGCCCGGGGGCAGCACGGCGCGCAGGCGGCTGGCAGTCTGGCGCAGCAGATTGTCGCCCACCACATGGCCAAAGCTGTCATTGACATGCTTGAATTCATCAATGTCGAAGATCATCAAGGCGCTGGGCTGACCGGTCGTCGCCCGGCTTTCCAGATCATCGAGCGCCAACTCACCGAAATGGGTGCGATTGGGCAGGTTGGTCAGCGCATCGTGACGCGCCATGAAGCTGATGCGTTCCTCTGCCTGGACGCGTTCGGTGATATCCTCAAACAGAAGCACGCTGCGCTTGCCGCGCGAGCTCACTGTCACCTCATAATACTGGCCCGGATCGAGCGAGAGCAGCACCTTGCCCGAGGCACGATGGGATATCATGCTGCCGAGTTGTTCTATCGCGGTGCGTGGGACCCGGTTGCTGGCGCCCAGAGCGGCCAGCACCGTGCCGAAGGGCTGGTTGGCGAGCTGGCGAATACCGAGCAGCGCAAAGACGCGGCTGGCCCGCTCATTGGCGACAGTCACCATGCCATTCTCGTCGAGCATGCACAGACCATGTTCGAGCGTGGTAATGGCGATATCCAGCTCGGCGGCCAGGCGCGAGGCCTCGACCCGGCCGTGCACGGCTGAAAGCAGAATGGCGCGGATGTCGCCGGCCAGCTTTCGGAAGCTTGAGAGCAGGACCAGCAGCAGCACGGCCAGAATGGCGTGGTAGACATCGCCATGAATCAAGAGGCCGGCACCCATGGGCACGATCACGCCCAGCAATTGCAGGGTCACCAGCCGATCGAGCCCAAAATTGCGGGCGCAGATGCCAACCATCACGGCGATGGAGAGGGAAATGCTGGCCAGTTCGGCAAAGGGATCGCTGACCAGCCAAAGCGAGGCCAGGCACCAAAGCCCATGCGCCAGGGCCAGGGTCGCACCAGCCAGCGTGGCCCGGTCTTCCCAGTGCTGCGCGGCCATGACATCGTCATTGTCGATAGCCGCGCGCCAGAAGGCCCGCATGTTGAGATAGCGCACTATGCCCAGCACGATGATCGCCAGCGCCACGGCATAAAGCGGCAGGGATTGGGAGCGCCAGGCCGTCAGTGCGGCAGTCAGCCCACTGGCGAAGGCGCCAGCCAGCATCGCCACCCGGTCCCCATAGACCGAGCGGACAATGGACACATAGTCCAGGGCCGGCATTGTCTTTCTGGCTGAATTCAGCACGGAAATTTCCCTATTGTGGCGCCATTTGTGGGCGTGAGGCCTTAACAAGCCCTTGCCAGCGCGCTGCTTTGCCGCGGCGATTTGGACTGCAGGCTGAATGCCAGGTTAATATCGTCCAGGGCTGCGGCCACTGCCGCCGGAGCCTTTCGGCGCCCTGTGCGTTGCCCAGGCAGGCATGCCTGATCGGAGGCCATCATGGTTGAGAAACTTACACCCGCGGACCGGGAAGCGGCGTTGGCGTCATTGGGTGACTGGTCCTATGAGCCGGCCCAGGACGCGATTGGCCGGGATTTCAAGTTCAAGGACTTTTCCGAGGCCTTCGCCTTCATGACCCGGGTGGCCCTGCTGGCCGAGAAGGCCGGACACCACCCCGAATGGTCCAATGTCTACAATAAGGTCTCGATCCACCTCTCGACCCATGATGCGGGGGGGTTGAGCGAAAAGGACATTGCCCTGGCCAACCGGATCGACGCGCTGCTCGCCTGAACGGCACTGGATCAGTGAAAATTCCGGCCGCTGGGCATGGCGGCATAGGCGCGGCGCCTCGCCAGTTCTTCCTCCCGTATGGCCTGTCGGTCGCGGCTCTGGCTGCCCGGCGGACCCGATTTGCCCTCATCGGCCCGGGCCACGATCTTTTCGCCAAAATCCTTGCCATGTGACAGATCGAGCAATTGCGGGGTCAGGTCTTCCATATCCTGGGCAATGACATGAATGACCCCCTGCTCGGACTGCACCTTGCCGCGCACCGCCAGCATGCGGCTCGAAAGCAGGACCTTGCGCAGCCGGTCATCGGCGAACAGCTTGGGCCAGACCACGATATTGGCCACCCCGGTTTCGTCCTCGAGCGTGACGAAGATCACCCCGCTGGCCGTGCCCGGCCGCTGCCGGACCAGGACCAGCCCGGCGACTTCCACCACGATGTCATTGGCGACATGGACGAGATTATCCGCCCGCGTGATGCCGCGCGCCATCAGCATGGGCCTGAGAAACTGCACCGGGTGTCCCTTGAGCGAGAGCGACAGCGTCGCATAATCGTGGATCACCTCTTCGCCCGGCGCCATCAGCGGCAGGCCGGCCGGCGCCTCTGCCGGCGTTTCCAGTTGCGGTTGGGCGGCAAATAGCGGCAGCGTTTCGGCCCCATGCGTGCCCACCAGGCCCTTGACCGCCCAGAGCGCCTCGCGCCGGTTCAGCCCCAGGGAAGAAAAAGCATCGGCCCGCGCCAGTTTTTCGAGGCTCGCCACCGGCACGTTGGTCCTCAGCCACAAATCGCGAACCGAACTATAGCCGGCACCACGCCGCGCGATGATGCGCTCGATATCCTTTTCCGCCAGCCCCTCCACCATGCACAGGCCCAGCCGGACAGCCTTTCTGGTCCGGATATGGTCCGCCATGCCGGCATGGCGCGGCCAGATATGGGCCCGGACATCCCAGCCATCATCCTCCAGCGTGCAGTCATGCTCAGAGGCATTGATATCGGCCGCGCGCATTTCCACCCCATGCTCGCGCGCATCGCGCACCAATTGACTGGGCGCGTAAAAGCCCATGGGCTGGGAATTGAGCAAGGCGCAGACAAAGACATCGGGATAATGGCATTTGAGCCAGCACGAGGCATAGACCAGAAGCGCAAAACTGGCCGCATGGCTCTCGGGAAAGCCATATTCGGCAAAGCCCTGGATCTGGGCAAAGCTCTGCTTGGCGAACGCTTCGCTGTAACCATTGCCCACCATGCCGGAAATGAACTCCTCCCCGAACTGGGCAATTTTGCCGGTCCGCCGCCAGGCCGCCATGGCCCGCCGCAACTGGTCGGCCTTGCCCGGTGAAAACCCGGCGCCGACAATGGCAATCTGCATGGCCTGCTCCTGGAACAGCGGCACACCCAGCGTACGTTCCAGCACGGCCCTGAGGGCGTCACTGGGATAATGGACCGGCTCGATGCCCTGGCGGCGGCGCAGATAGGGATGCACCATATCACCCTGGATCGGCCCGGGCCGCACAATGGCGACCTCGATGACCAGATCGTAGAACCGGACCGGCCGCAAACGCGGCAGCATGCTCATCTGCGCCCGGCTTTCGATCTGGAACACCCCGATCGTGTCGGCCCTGTGGGTCATTTCGTAAACCGGAACGGCCCGCTCGGGATGAGTGAATTCCTCAGTCTGCAGTTCGGCCAGTTCCACCTTGTGACCATAATGTTTTTCCATCAGCCCGAAGGCGCGCTGGAGACAGGTCAGCATGCCCAGCGCCAGGATATCGACCTTCAATATCTTGAGCGCATCGATATCGTCCTTGTTCCATTCGATGATGGTGCGGCTGTCCATGGCCGACTTGCTGATCGGCACCAGGCTTTCCAGACTGTCGCGGGTGATCACAAAGCCCCCCACATGCTGGGAGAGATGCCGGGGGAAGCCGCGCAAAACCTTGACCACCTCGAACAGCTGCGCCAGCACCGGATCGTCCGGATTGAGCCCGATCGTGCGCACCCTGGCCAGGTCCAGCGCCGATCCCCAGCCCCAGTGAAGCTGGTTGAAGGCGGCCACCACATCATCGGAAACCCCGAAGACCTTGGCTGCCTCCCGAATGGCGCTCTTGGAGCGGTAGCAGATGACATTGGCCGTCAGGCCCGTGCGCTTGCCGCCATATTTCTTGTAAACATATTGCATCACCTCCTCGCGCCGCTCATGCTCGAAATCAACGTCGATATCGGGCGGCTCATCGCGCTCGGTAGAGATGAAGCGGCCAAAAACCAGGCTGGCCTTGCGCGGATCGACTTCCGTGATTTCCAGGCAATAGCAGACCGTGGAATTGGCGGCCGAACCACGCCCTTGGCACAGAATGCCTAGGTCGTAGCGAGCATGGCGCACGATATCCTGCACGGTCAGGAAATAGGCGGCATAGCCTTTTTCATCGATCAGCCTGAGTTCGGTTTCGATCTGCTCCCGCGTACCGGGCGGCAGGCCTTCGGGAAAGCGCTTGGCCGCACCCGCCCAGGTCAGCCGCTCCAGCGTTTCCTGCGCAGTTTCCCCATTGCCGATGGTTTCCTCGGGATAATTATATTCGAGCTGGTTGAGGGCAAAGCCGATCCGCCCGACCAACCGGCCGGTTTCGGTAATCGCCTCGGGATGCTCGGCAAACAGCCGCGCCATCTCCCGAGGACTCTTGAGATGCCGTTCGGCATTGGCAGAAAGCAGGAAACCGGCCTCTTCCAGCGTCTTGTGCTCGCGAATGCAGGCCACCACATCGGCCACGATCCGGCGGTCGGGCTCGTGATAGAGCACGTCATTGCTGGCGATCATGCGGGCGCCATGGCGCCGGGCCAGCGCATCGACACGATTGAGGCGCGCGCGGTCCTCGCCATCGAAACGCGGCACGCCCGCCACCCAGACCCGGTCCGGCGCCGCCCCAGCCAGCTGCGCCAGCACGGCCGCGTTCAATGCCCAATCCTCCTCATCGGGCATGAGGATGAACAGCTGGCCTTGCGAGAAATCCTCGACAGGGCCCATTTCGTCCCGCTCATCCGGTAAGCCTGCCCCCAAAAGGTCCGAAAAGACCAGCCTGGGCTTACCCTTTTCGCCGCGCTGATTGCCCAGGGTCAGCAGCTTGCACAGGCGTCCATAGGCAGCCCGGTCGCCCGGATAGGCGATGATATCGGGGGTGCCGTCGGCAAAGCAGAGCCTGACGCCCACCAGATAGCGGAAATCGGGCGATCGCTCCGCAAAATCCCGAGCCGCCACATAGCCCCGCACGGCGCCAGCAAAACTGTTCCGGTCGCAAAAACCAAAGGCGCTCATGCCCATATGCATGGCCGCCGCAACCAGCTCCTCGGGATGGGATGCGCCACGCAGGAAGGAGAAATTGCTGGCCGCGATCAACTCGGCATAATCGGGCGCCGGAGCGGGTTTGCGCCCCACCCCCCGATTGCTGCGCGGCAGGGTGATGACCGCGCTCATTGGAACAATCCATGCAAATACCAGACCGGCATTTCCGGGCCGCCATAGAGCCCCAGGCGGAACAGCCAGAAGCGCCGCCCCGTCTCGTCCTCCACCCGGTAATAATCGCGCGTCTGCCCATCCGCATCATGCATCGGCAGAGCGGGCACATGCGGCGCTGGCACCGGTTTTTCACCAGGCGCCGGGGGACGGGGGACAGGTGGCGGCACCAGTTGCAGTCTTTCGCTCCGGCGCCACCATTCCGCGCCCAGCCGTTCCGGGCCGGCAGCGCGCACCAGCCTGTAGCGCTGGCCGCGCCATATCATCGCCGCCGGCAGGCCATCAGGCACTTCAGCACTGATCAGGACCCGCTCCGGCTCCGGCAACAGCCGCACCGGACGGGTGAGACGGGGCAGTTCCGGATCATCCATCCCGCCCGCCGCCTGCACCGGGACCAGCCGCGCCGCCCGTTCCGGCAGATGGCTTTCGAGCAATTGCATGCGCAGCACAGCCATCGTGCCCAGCCGGCTCGACATCCGGTCATTGAGCTGGTCGATATCGGCCGTGCCGTTTTCCTCGGTGAAGGCCCCGGCCTGAACGGCGGCCAGAGCATCAAGCGAACTGGCAGCCAGGCGGATCATGTCAATGCCGAAACCGGCATCATAGTCCCCGGCCAGCCGTTCGGCACGGTGGCTGAACAGGGCCGTAATATGCGCCGGATCGCGCGTTACCCGGGCCGAATTGACCGAAAAAGTCATGACCTTGTGATCGACGCGATAGAGGAACAGGTGAAAGCTCTGGGCGCCCAGACCCGCCGCATCGAGGCGCTGGCAGAGAGCACCAGCCAGGTCCGCGGCTGTTGCCAGCACATCCTCCATCCGGCTGATCGGATCGGCAAAGCGCCGTTCGCTATAATGTTCGGCCGGCGGCAGGCGCGGCGTCATGCGCTCGGATATATGCCCATAGGCCTGGTCGATCCGGTTGAGCAGCGAGGCGCCGAACCGCGCCTGCAGGGATTTGCGCGGCCGGCCCCGCACATCCCCGATCCGGTAGAGCCCCATCTGGTCGAGCGTGGCGAGCTGCTTTTCCGTCAGGCGCAGGGCGGCGACCGGCAGGTCATCGAGCCTGTCGGCCAACTCGAGACTGTCCACCACCTGATTTGGCGCAAAATGCGCGAAGGCCCAGGCCGCCCCGATCGTGGGGGCGATAGCCCCCGAAACGCTGTAGCCAAGGGCCCGCAACCGCGTGAGCAGGCGGCCCAGCATGGGTTTTTCGCCGCCGAACAGATGGTCGACCCCGGTAGTGTCGAGCACCAGATCCCCAAAGGGAGCAGCATCGCGCATCACCGCCACCAGGGGGCTGGCATTGGAATGCCAGTCGGCGAAATCGGCAAAGCCGGTTTCGAGCAGGCCCGGGTTCATTTCCATCACGGTCAGGCCCGGCACCAGGGCGCGCGCATCGGCCAGGTTCTGCCCGCGCCTTATGCCCTCTGCGCCCGCCTCCCGGTCCAGCGCACTGATCCGCAACCCGCCCTTGATCCGCTCGTACAGTGCCAGGGGCGCTGACAGGGCCGGGTCACGCCGTTTGAGATAATCCGTCGGCCAATAGGGCAGGAACAGGACGAGGTAGCGTCGATCCGGCAAAAGGCCGGGTGCTGTGTGGAGAAGGGATGTGTGAGAGGCCATTTTCTGTCCATTCCAGCAGCCATTGCGCATGCTGTTTACCAATGGAGCCGCGTTCGAGCCGGACCTGCCAGCGCGCATTGCCCGGCGCACGATCATCATAGGGTTTGTCATTGCTGACCCCGGGCATCAGATGCCAGCGCAGATGGGCGGCACTGGCTTGCCGCTCACTGCCGTAGCGCAGAAAGAACATGGAGCTTCCCGCCTCCGCGGCACGCAGGCCCAGGCGCCGGCTGGCCGTGAAGTCGAGCGCCTTGTGCGGCCGGCAGATATCGGCAATCACGGCGGCCACGGCCCTGCAGGCCAGGGCCTCCTCGGCCGCCCAGAGCAATTCGGCCATATTGGCCGGCCGGATCAGCACCAGCGCGGCCGGATCGAACCCGAAGCTCACCAGCCCCGGACCATAGGGCAATCCCAGATTTTGCGTCTCCCCCACAAGTTGCAGATAGAGCACGGCCATGCGCCTTGGCGTTAACAGCGCCTTGGCCTGCGCCAGGGCAAAACCCAGGGCCGCACCGGCATTGCGGGACTGGTCGGTATAGACCTCCTGCAGCAACCCGCCAGGCAGCTCCGGAAAGCCGTCCTGATCCGATGCCACCCGTTGCCGGGCTTCGGCCAGCGCCGGTTTGCGCTCGATATCGGCAATAATGTCCCGCAGCGCGGCAAGGCGCTGGTGTCGGTTCTGGGTTGACATGATGCTATGGGCTATACGAACAAAACAGGAACATTTAGACTCCGAATCCTTCCAGAGTCGAGTCCCTTTTGCGCCGCCGGGTGTGGCGGGACTGCATCAACCCGGTCAAGACCGCGTGAGAGCAACACGAACCCCATTGAGCCCGCCCCGCATATGGCTAAGTCTTTTCCTGTCCGCCTCCCGGCGCGCAGCAACCCGCATTGTCCACCGCCCCCCGAGGAAGGCTGACCGCCATGTTCGAGGCCCTGACCCGTCTGTTTGGAAAACCCGAGGCTCCCCCCGATCTGCACGATCCCAAGCTGGCCGTCGCGGCCCTTTTGGTGCATCTGGCGGCTGTCGATGGCTCCATGCAGGACGAGGAGCGGTCCGCCATTCGCGGCGCCCTGATGGATCACTATGATCTGGACGAGTCCGCCGTGGACAAGCTGGTGCGCGAAGCCCAGAAGCGCGATGCCGAGGCGGTGGATTTCTACAAATTCACCAGCGGCCTTATCCAGCTCGACATGGATGATCGCATCGAGATCATCCGCATGATGTGGACGGTGGTCTTTGCCGACCGCAAGAACCACGAACTGGAGGACAATATGGTCTGGCGCATTGCCGAATTGATCGGCGTCTCCAGCCGTGACCGCACCATATTGCGCAACCAGATCCGCGGCCGTGCTGCCGAGGCCACCGAAGAGGGGTGAGCCGCGCCTGGCCTAATAGGCCTCGAACGCCCCGATGATCTCGACCTCGTCGGTCATGCAATCGAAGTCCCCGGCCCTGTCGGCCGCCTGACGCGCCAACTCATTGGCATTGGCGTTGGCGCGCGCATCGACATAGGCGATGTGGCAGCTATTGCCCTCTTTGATCTGGGTGACCACCAGCACCTGTCCATAATTCTCGCCGGTTTCGGGATGGGCCGTGTGATAGCGCACGATGGTGGCAATGGGGAACCAGCGCCCCAGCGCATTGGAGAGCCGCCATTCCAGCTTTTCTCCCAGCGCATTGAACGGCGGCAGGGTCTGGAACCCCACGCTGTTCTCATCGGCGTCAAAGCCATAGCTGAGGGAAAACCGCAAATCGCCTTCCTGCACCATCAGGGGAAAGCCCTTATAGCCCGGGCACGCCCATGACGCGCCGAAATCGTCGGCCTCCAGGATCAGGCAGTCATCCAGGTTGAGATCGGTATAGGCGCTGGTAAAGCCCGATTGCGCCCAGGCCGGCGCGACCGCCAGCATCATCACAACACACGGCGCCGCAATATTGCGGATGACAGGCACGGCCATTGGGATAATCTCCTGAGCTAAACATCTCGGGGCATGATCGAAATCAATTCGGCACCATGATGGCGCCGCTATAAGAACAGGGCAAGGAGACCGGATGATGTACAAAAATCTGCTGATCGCCACGGACGGGTCCGAACTGGGCAACAAGGCCCTCGACGCAGCCCTTGGGCTGGCCCGGCAGAACAACGCGACCCTGACCATTGTGACCGCCACCGATCCGGTCGCCACGGGCATCGGTTCGGGCGGCTTCGGCACCATCGACGCCGGCCCCATCGTCGCCCGGCTCGAAGAAGCCTATGCCACAGAGGCCGCCAATCTGCTGGCAGATGCCCGTCACCGCGCGCAGGACGCCGGCATTTCCGCCGAAACCCTGCACATGCCGCGCCACCGCCCCGCCGATGGCATCCTGGAAACCGCGGCGGAAAAGAACTGCGATCTCATCATCATGGGCTCGCATGGACGGCGCGGCCTCAACCGCCTCTTGCTGGGCAGCCAGGCCAGCGAAGTGCTCTCCCGCGCCAGCGTTCCGGTACTGATCGTCAAATAAACCACGCCGGGAGCCGCAGGACGGCTCCCACCCATTTGAGCCTTGCCTTTGGCGGCCATTGTGGGCAGAACCTGCCCGCGACACCCTCCCCTCTCTCGGCAAGTGCGAACAGACATGAATATCGACGCGATCCCCACCGGCAAGAACCCGCCCGACGAGCTCAACGTCATCATCGAAGTGCCCTTGGGCGGCGAGCCGATCAAATATGAGATCGACAAGGATAGCGGGGCGCTCTTCGTCGACCGCTTCCTCTATACGCCCATGCGCTACCCGGGCAATTACGGCTTCGTGCCCCATACGCTGTGCGGCGACGGCGACCCGCTCGACGTCATCGTCATGAACTCGCGCCCGCTGGTGCCCGGCGCCGTGGTCCGTTCGCGCCCCGTCGGCGTGCTGTTCATGGAAGACGATGGCGGCCAGGACGAAAAGATCATCGCCGTGCCCGTCTCCAAATTGACCCGCATGTATGACGCCATCCAGGATATCGGCAACATGCCCGAAATCCAGCTTGAGCGGGTCAAGCACTTCTTCACCCACTACAAGGATCTCGAGCCCAATAAATGGGCCCGCATCGACCGCATCGGCGGTCTCGATGAGGCCCGCCGGGTCATCCTGGAATCCATCGAACTGGCCAAGAAGGGCTGATCGAAACAACAAAAAGGCGGCCTCCGGGCCGCCTTTCCTTTTAGGGCCGCTCGCTCTGCCTGCGCAGCGCCGCCACCTCCTCGCGCAGCGCCCGGATCTCGGCCAGCAACAGTGCCGAATCCTCATGCAGCGTCTGCCGGTCCGAGGCCGCGCTGGCCTCGGTCTCCTCCTGCATGGCCGAGACGATGACACCGATGAAGAGGTTCAGAACGGCATAGGTGGACAAGAGGATGAAGGGCACGAAGAACAGCCAGGCATAGGGGAAGACCGCCATGACCGGGCGGACAATGCCCATGGACCAGCTTTCCAGCGTCATCACCTGGAACAGGGTATAGAGCGAAGCGCCCAGATGCCCGAACCAGTCGGGAAAGGCGTCACCGAAGAGATTGGTCGCCATCACCGCCGCCACATAGAACAGCATGGCCATCAGCACCACGATCGAGCTCATGCCCGGCAGCGCCGCGATCAGCCCGCCCACCACGCGCCGCAGCGCCGGCATGACCGATACCAGCCGCAGCACGCGCAGGATGCGCAGGGCGCGCAGCACCTGAAACGGCCCGGCCGCCGGTACCAGCGCAATGGCCACCACGGCAAAATCGAACAGGCTCCAGGGATCGCGGAAGAAGCGCGGCCCAAAGGCGAAAATTCTCAGCGCGATCTCGACGACGAAAATGCCCAGAATGACCGCATCGAGCGCCTGCAACACCGGCCCATAGGCGGCCATGATGCCCGGCTCGGTCTCGAGCCCGAGAATGATGGAATTGACCACGATGACGGCAATGATCGTCTGTTCCCAGCGGCGGGACGACAGAAGCGCGACAAGGGACTGGCGCATCGCGTAAGGACCTCTCAAAAATATCGGACAGCCAGTAGCCAAGCGCCCGGATTCGTCAAGCACTGCCCGCCTTGGGCCACCTCGCCAAGGAGATGATGCGATTATGACCCTGCCCACGCCCTATGACGGCTCGTCACCGCTGTTTCGCATCGGCACGAAACCGCTCGACCCGAAGGACTGGCTGCAGCCGGACGCGGCCATGGCCAGCCAGCTGGCTGAAAAGGCGCGGCTGCTCGCCGGGCGGCTAGGCGACGTCTTTGCAGAACTGCCGGAGAGCCGCCCGGCACAGGCCGAATTGCTGGCGCTGCTGATCAAGCATCTCCCCAACCATTTCCCGGAATTATGGCGCCATAGCAGCGCCGGAATGCGCGTCGTTCCGACCGGCGAAACGGTGCCGCTCGACGGTGCAGGAAGCCCGCTGCTGACGGCATCACGGCTCGTTCAGGACGATCTGCTTATCCTCCAGCGCGCGCCAGAAGGATGGCGACTGACCGCGGGCAGCCTCTCTTTCCCTTCCTCCTGGGTGCTGGGCGAGAAACTGGGCAAGGTGCTGGCCGAGATTCATGCCCCCGTGCCCGGCTTTGGCCCCGGCACACGGCAGGCCGAAATCATGGCGCGCATGTTCGACGCCATGCGCCCCGAAACCCCGATGATCCGCTGGAACTTCTCGCTCTATGGCGACGACCGCCTGTTTCACGCCGATGTATCGGGGCCGGAGGAGCGGCGCTTCGGCAAGGGCAAACGGGCCGACCCGGTGTATTTGCGGGTCGAGCGACAGACGCTGCGCAAGCTGCCCGAGACCGGCGCCATTGCCTTTTCCATCCGCATTTCCATCGACCCACTGGAGCGGCTGGAAGCGCACGGAGATGGGGCCAGGATTGCCGCATCGCTGATCGAACAGATCACCGCGCTAACGCCCGAACAGCTCGCCTACAAGGGGCTGACCAGGGAGAAGGAGCGGGTGGTGGCGCGGTTGGGTGAAATCGCGGCGACAGACGTCATCCCCACCTGACCTCACCCTGTTTCAGGGGAGGATTGCATCGAGCATGCTCCAAAGCTGGCGGCGAACCCGGTTTGGCCCCCTCTCCCTTTGGGGGAGAGGGTTGGGGTGAGGGGGCCTTGATGCGGCACTGGCTGACAAAGGCCCCCCTCATGGTGAGGTGCGGAGCGAAACGCAGCCTCGAACCACGAGGGCGACCAGCCCCTACTCCGGCTTCTTGGCGTAAACCTGCACCACATTGCCTTTCGCGGTGACATCGCAGCGCACGAGCTCCAGCCGCGTGGTCGGATCGCCCGGCTCGAACAGGTGCCTGCCCTCGCCCGCGACCACCGGATGGGTGATCAACGACAGCTCGTCCATCAGCCCGGCAAAGAGCAATTGCCGCACCAGCGAAATCCCGCCCATGGCCGCGATCTCGCCGCCGGGCTGCGCCTTCAGCTGGCGGACAAAGTCCACCACATCACCCGCAATCAGCGAAGAATTGGACCATTGCACCATGTCGGCCTGAGTCAGCGTGTTCGAAGCCACATATTTCGGCACACCATTGATGAAGGCGGCAAAATCCAGGTCCTGTTCGGCCTTGGGCCAATAGCCCGCCCATTCCGACCAGCCCACCCGGCCCATCAGCACCGTGTCGACCCGCTCCTGCACCCCGGTCAGCATTTCCCCGAGCTGATCGTCAAAGCTGTCGAACTGGAACTTGAACGGGTCCTCGACCACCCCGTCGACGGAATGAAAAAGCCCGGCTGTCACTTTACGCATTTGTCTGTCCCTCTGGTTTCGGACGGCACTTTACCGCCCGTTTCGCTGAGGCGACGAGGGAGGGAAGGAAGGTTCGACATTTTTGTTTTCCCACACCAGTCAAAAAACCCGGAGCTTTCGCCCCGGGCCTTCTTCAATTCAGTCCAGACGACGTCTGATCACATCCCCATATGCGCCAGCACGGCCAGCAAGAGCAGCGCCACGATATTGGTGATCTTGATCATCGGATTGACGGCGGGGCCCGCCGTGTCCTTGTAGGGGTCGCCGACAGTGTCGCCGGTGACCGAGGCCTTGTGCGCGTCGCCGCCCTTGTGGTGGGTGACGCCGTGGCTGTCGGTAAAGCCATCCTCAAAACTCTTCTTGGCATTGTCCCAGGCACCACCGCCGGCCGTCATCGAAATGGCGACGAAGAGGCCGGTGACGATGACGCCCATGAGCATGGCGCCAACCGCCGAGAAGCCTGCGGCGGGGCCGGCGATCCAGAGGATCACGAAGAAGACGACGATCGGCGAGAGCACCGGCAAGAGGCTGGGCACGATCATTTCCTTGATCGCCGCCTTGGTCAGCATGTCGACGGCCCGGCCATAATCGGGCTTGTCGGTACCCGCCATGATGCCCGGCTTTTCCTTGAACTGACGGCGCACTTCCACCACCACGGACTGGGCCGCGCGCCCGACGGCGGTCATGCTCATGCCACCGAAGAGGAACGGCAAGAGGCCACCGAACAACAGCCCGACCACGACGTAAGGATCGGCCAGCGAGAACGACAGGCTCCCCATGCCCTGGAAAATGGCCGGAGCATCTTCAAGCCCGGCGAAGTAGATCAGGTCCTGGGTATAGGCGGCAAACAGCACCAGGGCCCCCAGGCCCGCCGAACCGATGGCATAGCCCTTGGTGACGGCCTTGGTGGTATTGCCCACCGCATCGAGCGCGTCGGTATTCTGGCGCACTTCCTTGTCGAGGCCGGCCATTTCGGCAATGCCGCCGGCATTGTCGGTGACCGGACCAAAGGCATCGAGCGCCACGATAATGCCGGCCAGGGCCAGCATGGTCGCCACCGCCACCGCAATGCCGAAGAGGCCGGCCAGCGAATAGGTGACGATGATGCCGGCAATGATGGTGATGGCCGGCAGGGCAGTGGATTCCAGCGATACGGCCAGACCCTGGATGACATTGGTGCCGTGACCGGTGACCGATGCCTCGGCAATCGAATTGACCGGGCGGCGGTTGGTGCCGGTGTAATATTCGGTGATGACGATGATCAGCCCGGTAATGACCAGGCCCACCACGCCGCACCAGAACAGGCTCCAGGGGGTGAAGGTCTTCGATGTGGTCTCGATCGCCACATTCATATCGCCGAACATCAGCCAGAGCACCGGCAGCAGCGCCACCAGCGAGAGCACGCCCGTGGCGATGACGCCCTTGTAGAGCGCGCCCATGATGTTGTTGTCAGAGCCGAGCTTGACGAAATAGGTGCCGATGATCGAGGTGACCACGCAGGCCCCGCCAATGGCCAGCGGCAGCACCATGCCGATCAGCTTGAACTGCTCGGGCAGGATGATGGCGGCCAGCACCATGGTGGCGACGATGGTCACCACATAGGTTTCGAACAGGTCCGCGGCCATGCCGGCGCAGTCCCCGACATTGTCGCCCACATTGTCGGCGATTGTTGCCGGATTGCGCGGATCGTCCTCGGGGATGCCGGCCTCGACCTTGCCCACCATGTCGCCGCCGACATCCGCACCCTTGGTGAAGATGCCACCGCCGAGACGCGCAAAGATGGAAATCAGCGAGGCGCCGAAGCTCAGCGCCACCAGCGAGTCGATGACGGTCCGGCTGGTGGGCGCAAAACCCATGCCGGTCAGAATGATGAAATAGAGCGTGACGCCGAGCAGCCCGAGCCCTGCCACCAGCATGCCGGTGACCGCGCCGGACTTGAAGGCCAGGTCCAGCCCCTTGCCCAGCGAGCCGACCGCGGCCTGGGCGACACGCACATTGGCGCGGACCGACACATTCATGCCGATGAAGCCGGCCGCGCCCGACAGCACGGCGCCGATCAGAAAGCCGATGGCGGCGTATATGCCGAGCAGCAGCCAGGCGGCAATCAGGATGACCACGCCGACAATGGCGATGGTGGTATATTGCCGCTTGAGATAGGCCGAGGCCCCCTCCCGCACGGCGGCCGAGATTTCCTGCATGCGCGCTGACCCCGCATCGGCCTTGAGCAGGCCCTGGGTGGTCACCACGCCATAGACTATAGACAGGCCGCCGCACGCAACGATCAGCCAAAGTGCCAGATCCATAAGAAGTCCCTCGAATTAATCTCCTCCGAGGGCCCACGCCGGTCCCGGCCGGGTCTTTCGCCCGGTCCAATCCCCGCCCTCCATCGGGCCCCCTCTGAAACGGGAGCTTAGCGGGAATAATGGGTTAAGCAATGGATATTGCGCTATTTTGTCGCAATGCCGCAATCAAGGGCGGCCAGACGCTGCTGCAGATCGGCTGCCGATCCGGCCACGAGAATGGCCTTGAAGCGGCTGGTGTCACCGTGGATCAGGGTCAATGCCGATTTGGGCACGCCCAGCGCCTTGGTCAACAGCGCGATAACCGCGGCATTGGCTTTGCCCCTGTCGGGCACGGCGGCAACACGGACGCGCAGCACGCTGGTCCCGTCGTCGCGCACCTCCACACCCTCAATGGCATCGCGCCCCGCATTGGGCGTGACGCGGAGATGGAGGATGAGCCCGGCTTCGGTCAGACGGGCATATCCTGGCAGATCGGCCAACTAGATGCCGGCGCGCATGACCGCCGGGTAGACGTAGTAGCCGATGATCGACTGGATGAAGAAGATCAGCAGGAACGCGATCAACGGGCTGAGGTCCAGGCCCGAGAAATTGGGCATGAAGCGCCGGATGGGCCGCAGCACCGGCTCGGTCAGTTGGTTGAGCACCTGCCAGACCGTGGCCACGAACTGGTTGCGCGTATTGATCACATTGAACGAGATCAGCCAGCTCATGATGATCATGATGAGCAGCACCCACCAATAGAGCTGCAGGAGGATCAGGATGATATCGAGCACGGCGCGCATGGGCGTCTCCGGAAAAAACCTGGGAAATATCTAGTGGCTGGCGGCCCTTGGGGCAAGTCCGGGCAGGGCGAAGGGTAAAATGCCACGGGGTCCTGCACCAAAAACGCGATGCAGGACCCCGAATGACTGACTGCCCGGTACGCAGCACTCTTCATCCGGGCCCCTGTCCCATTGCACGAAGCGTGCCAGTTTGGGCGCCCAGCAAATCCGGGCCCAGAGATTAAACGACTGTAAATATTTGCATTTTGCGGCACATCCGACGCTCGCAGATTGCAACGGCGTCGCAAAATGCGAGTTATTCGGCCGGCCGGGCCGGCTTCCAGGTGATGACGCGGAAAAGATAGAGCCCGATCACCGCGGCCAGCACCAGATAGCTCAACGGATCGAGCACCACTTCGATCATCTCGTAATGCTCATGCAGGATAAAACCGGCGAGCGTCAGGAAGGTGTTCCAGATCAGCGCGCCGGCCGTGGAAGCCAAAAGGAACAGCGGCAGGGGCATGGCCGAAAGGCCCGCCGGAATGGAGATCAGCGTGCGAATGATTGGCATCAATCTGCCGAACAGCACGATGATCGGGCCGTAGCGTCGGAAGAAGCCGACGGCCAAGTCGATTTCTTCGGCATTCATGGTCAACAGGCGCCCATAGCGATCCGCCAGCCACTTGATGCGGCTAAGCCCGAACAGGCGCCCGGCCACATACCATGGCAGCATGCCAATGACGGCGCCGAAGGTGGCAGCGGCCAATACGCCGAACAGGTTGAGATCGCCATTGGCGGCGGCAAAGCCGGCAAAGGGGATGATGAGCTCGGACGGAATGGGCGGAAAGATCGACTCCGCCAACATGACCAGGACAATGCCGAGATAGCCGAGATCAGTGATGATCTGGATGATCCATTCGGTCATGCTCTTCCCTCAAGAACCCCCAACCCGTCTCCCCTTGGTAGGGGAAGGAATAGGGCCGGCAATTTGGACGATATCGTGGTGAAACACGATGCGGTCCCTCCCCCCTATCAGGGGGAGGTTAGGAGGGGGTAACCGCCCTTAAGCCGACTTGGCCGCCCGGCTCATGCGCTTGCGATCATTCGGATCGAGCCAGATCTTGCGCAGACGGATCGACTTGGGCGTCACCTCGACATATTCGTCTTCGGCGATATAGCCGAGCGACTGTTCCAGGGTCAGCTTCTTGGGCGTGGTCAGGCGCACCGCCTCGTCCTTTGAGGTCGTGCGGATATTGGTGAGCTGCTTGCCCTTGAGCGCATTGACCTCAAGATCGTTCTCGCGATTGTGCTCGCCGATGATCATGCCTTCATAGATGTCGACACCGGCATCGATCAGCATGGCGCCGCGATCTTCCAGGTTCCAAAGGGCATAGGCCACCGACTGGCCGGTGCCGTTGGAAATGAGGACGCCCGTGCGACGGCCCGGCAGGTCGCCCTTATAGGGCACGAAGGAGTGGAACAGGCGGTTGAAGATGGCGGTACCGCGGGTGTCCGACAGCAGTTCCGGCTGGTAGCCGATCAGCGCGCGAGTGGGCACCAACAGCTTGATGCGGGTGCGGCCGACGCCCGAGGGACGCATATCGGTCAATTCTCCCTTGCGCTCGGTGAGCTTCTGCACCACGGCGCCGGTGAACTCGTCATCCACGTCGATAATGACTTCCTCGACCGGCTCCATGCGCTGGCCGTTCTCTTCCTTGAACAGAACCTTGGGACGGCCGATGGTCAGCTCGAAGCCTTCGCGGCGCATGTTTTCGATCAGGACGGCCAGCTGGAGTTCGCCGCGGCCGGCGACGTCAAAGCTGTCATTGTCATCGCCGGGCGTGACGCGGATGGCCACATTGCCTTCAGCTTCGCGCATCAGCCGCTCACGGATCACGCGCGACTGCACCTTGTCGCCTTCGCGGCCTGCCAGGGGGCCATCATTGATGCGGAAGGTGACCGACAGGGTCGGCGGATCAATCGGCTTGGCGGTGATCGGGGTCGTCACCGAGGTGGCGCAGATGGTGTCGGCAACGGTCGAGGTTTCGAGCCCAGCGATCGAAATGATATCGCCCGCTTCGCCCACCTCGATCGGCGCACGCTCGAGGCCACGGAAAGCCAGCACCTTTGAGACGCGGCCCTTTTCCACTTCCTTGCCCTCGCGATTGAGGGTGTGGATTGGATCATTGGCCTTGACCGAACCCGATTCCACGCGGCCGGTCAGGATGCGGCCCAGAAACGGATTGCGCTCGATGGTGGTGACCAGCATGCGGAAGGCACCTTCTTCGACGACCGGCTCGGGAACATGTTCCACGACCTTGTCGAGCAGCGGCGCCAGGGTTTCCTTGGGGCCGGCCGGGTCTTCGGCCATCCAGCCCTGCTTGGCCGAACCGTAGAGGACGGGAAAGTCGAGCTGTTCGGAGCTGGCATCGAGCGCAACGAACAGGTCAAAGACCTCATCGAGCACTTCCAGATGCCGCTCATCGGACTTGTCGATCTTGTTGATGGCAACGATCGGCCGCAGGCCCTGGGCCAGCGCCTTGCCGAGCACGAACTTGGTCTGCGGCATCGGGCCTTCGGCAGCGTCCACCAGGATCACCACCCCATCGACCATCGAGAGGATGCGTTCCACCTCGCCGCCGAAGTCGGCGTGGCCGGGCGTATCCACGATATTGATGCGGGTATCTTTCCACATCAGCGAGGTGACCTTGGCCAGGATGGTGATGCCGCGCTCGCGCTCGATATCATTGCTGTCCATGGCGCGTTCTTCGACGCGTTCATTCTCGCGGAATGAGCCGGACTGCTTGAGCAGCACGTCGATCAGCGTGGTCTTGCCGTGGTCAACGTGAGCGATGATGGCGATATTGCGCAGGGACATATGTGGGTCAGGCCTCTTTGGCATGATCCCAATACCTTGGGCCGCGATAAAGGGCGGCAACAAACGGCTGAACCATGCAGGAATAAACACGGCACCCGGTCCGGAGGGAACCCGGTTTGGGCGCATTTGGCGCTGCCTTACAGGAGAACGGTGTTTTCCACAAGCGCAGGAGACGCAGGGCGGGGTTGCGAACACCCCGCCTCACGCCATGTGTCGTAGGTGACTACTTCAGCGACCGCGGCAATTCTCCCGACTGCCAGAGCCCCAGGCCAAAGCCATCAGGGTCCAGAAAGTCGGCACTCCAGCCACCGGGGGCCTCCGAAACCGGGGTGACGATATTGACGCCCTGCTGGGCCAGTTCGGCCACCACATCGTCGATCCCGCCCTCATCGAGATCAAAGACGATGGCCGGGGTATCGCCACGCTTGCCTTCCATCTCGAAGAAGATCAGGTCCGGCCCGTTCTCGATCTGCGCCTGCAGCCAGAAGGGCTCCGCGCCCTCCTGCCGCTCCAGCTGCAACCCCAGTGTCTGGTTGTAGAAGACCTCGGTGCGGCGGATGTCGCTGACGTAAAAGACGATGCTGACATTTTTCGGCTTGAGTTTCATTTCACCGCCTCCATGCGACTCAGGGGCTTATCGGCAGGCTGATACAGGCCCAGGGGATGACCATCGGGATCGAGAAAAGCGGCGCCCTTGCCGTCCGGCGCATCACTCACCGGCGAGACGATAGTGGCCCCTTGTTTGGCCAAAGCTGCCACGACATCGGCAATCCCGCCTTCAGCGAGCGTGAAGGTGACCAGCGGACTGGTGCCCGGCTGCGGCTGGCCCGGCATGATGCTGATGCTGAAATCAGCGCTGAGGCGGGCAAAGAGAAATTCTCCCCTGCCCTCGCCGCGGCGTTCAAAGCCGATGCCGAAGACCTCGGCATAAAAACGCGCGCTGCGCTCCAGATCCGTTGAATGATAGACGAGGCACGCCTCGGAAGGTTTGAAGAGCATGGTCACTCCCTTGATGACAGACCGCCATCGATCGGCGGACACTCTCCTATTGCCGCGGCGACCCCGTTTGTGAGCGCCGCACAACAAATAAGTGACCATCCGGATCGTGGCTGGCGAAACTGCCGCCGTGGCGCAGCAGCGCAGGCAACAAGGCATCGCGGATACGGCCATAGGCAAGATCGAGATGCAGGCCTCTCAATTCGTGCGGAGCGGCCACGCCTTTGGCCACCATGTGGCGTTTGAGCGCGCTGACCCGCTGGCGCAGTGCCGTATCGGGCAGGTTCAGCAAATAGGCGATCTCGCGCCGGTTGTGCCCGGTCAGCGCCAGTGCCGCCACAGTCCTGAGGGCCGGCGGCAGGTCCGACAGGACTTCGCCGGGCACAGTATCGTCTGAGGTCGGTTCTGCTCGCCCGGCCAGCCACAGCCCATCGCGCTGCTTTTGCCGGCGCAGCGTGCGCACCGTCATCCGCGCCTTGTTGCGCACCACCCCGCGCAGCCAGCGCAGATTGGCCAGCTCGCTGAGATCGCCCCGTCCCGCCTCGAGCGCGGCGATCAGCGCGTCCTGCACCACGTCGTCGGCTTGTGCCGCGCCAGCCTCCCGGCGGGCAATGGCAAGTAAATCTTGATAGCCCTGAATACCCATGCCGGCACAGTGCCAGCAGTGCGCGAAATCGACAAGCAGAGGCTAGGACGCCTTCTTGCTCGCCTGTGTCTTGGCCGCTTCGGAATGCAGCAGATTGGCAAGAGCGGCCGGCTGCAGCGGCGGGGAGAACAGGAACCCCTGTACCTCCGATACGCCATGCTCGCGCACCAGCGCCAATTGCTCTTCGGTCTCAACCCCCTCGGCGGTGGTCGACATGCCCAGCGACTGACCCAGCCCGATCACCGCCTTGATGATGGCCTGGCTATCCGCCCGGGTGGTCAGGTCGGCCATGAAGGAGCGGTCGATCTTGATCTTGTCGAAGGGAAAGCTGCGCAGGTAGCTCAGCGACGAATAGCCCGTGCCGAAATCGTCCATGGAGACGCGCACGCCCATATCCCGCAACTGATGCAAGGCGGCAATGGTGCTTTCGCTCTCGGTCAGCAACAGGCTTTCGGTGATTTCGAGTTCCAGCCGGGTCGGTGCAAGCTGCGCGGCATTGAGCGCCGCCGTCACCTGCCCCACCAGGTCCTTGTGCCGGAACTGCACCGGCGAAAGATTGACCGCGACCCGCACATCTCCCGGCCAGGTGGCTGCGGCCTTGCAGGCTTCATGCAGCACCCATTCCCCGATCGGTACGATCAGCCCCGTTTCCTCGGCCACCGGCACGAACTCCACCGGAGAAATGGTGCGATCATCATGGTCCCAGCGCAGCAATGCCTCGACACAGGTCACGCAGTTTTCCGCCAGCCCCAGCAATGGCTGGAACATCAGGCGCAGTTCCTCACGCTGCATGGCCATGCGCAGGCCCGCTTCGATGGAGCGGCGCTGCTGCAGCTCGGCATCCATGCCCGCTTCAAAGAAATGATAGGTCGAACGCCCCTCGGACTTGGCCTTGTACAGGGCAAGGTCGGCATTCTTGACCAGCTGATCGGTGCTGGTGCCATCACCGGGGCCGACGGCAATGCCGACCGAGGCGCCGATCTCGATCTGCTGCCCGCCGATATTCATTGGCGCCCGCATCGCCTTGACGATCCGGTCCGCCACCTTGGCCGCCATGTCGACGCCCTCGATGGGCCGGAGCAGCAGCGCAAATTCATCGCCCCCCAGGCGCGCCAGCAGATCGGTCTCGCGCGTCGTGCCCCATAGCCGCACCGCGGCCTGCTTGATCACCTCATCGCCCACCGCATGGCCAAGCGTGTCGTTGACCGCCTTGAAATGATCAAGGTCGATATAAAGCACGGCGGCCATCTCGCCGCGATTGAGGCCGGCCTCGGCCTTGGCCATCTGTTCGAGGAACTCGATGCGATTGGGCAGATCGGTCAGCGCGTCATGGCGGGCCAGATGCTGGATGCGCGCTTCGGCCTGGCGCTGCTCGGTAATGTCCTCATGGGTCGAGACCCAGCCACCATCCTTCATCGGATGGTGCTGCATCAGGATGGTCCGATTGTTGAGCTCGTGGATATTCTTGCCATATTCGCGCCGCGCGATGACGTCGCGGCGCCAGTTGACATATTCCTCCTTGGTGCCGCCGGTCGACATGCCCGTATCGAACAGGTGCCCCAGAATATCCTCGAGCTGGGTGCCGGGCTTCAGCAGCTCAATGGGCAGGTTGTAGATGCGCGCATAGGGCTCGTTGCAGATGACCAGGCGCCCGCGCGCATCCATCATGCACAGCCCGATCGAGATATTATTGACCGCCGCATCGAGCCTTATGTTCTGCCTCTCCAGCTCCAGCTTGCGCTTCTGCTGGCTTTCCGAGCGGGCGATTTCATCGGTGATGTCCTCATGGGTCACCACCCAGCCCAGCTTCTCGGAATAGACATGGGCGGTCTCGATCACCCGCCCGCCATGCACCAGCTCCTGCGCCTTGTGCCGCGCACCGCTCCGATTGGCCAGCAATTCGCTGGTGTAATGTTCGTAGAATTCATCCGGGCTCTGGCCGGCATGATTGCCCAGCCGGGCCGACAGATGCACCACATCTTCCAGCGTCATGCCGCGATGGATGGCATCCTCGGAAAATCCGTAAAAGTCCCGATAATGCTTGTTCCACATCACCAGGCGGAACTGCGGCGACCAGACACAAAAGCCATAGGGAATGCTTTCCAGCGCCGCATCAAGCAGCAACGCCTCTGCCACATCCCCGATTTTTTCGGCGTCATCCGCGCGCATCGAACCCCCCAAAGTCCAAAAGCCAAGTCGCGACGCTGGCGAAAAGCTAATCAGCCTGGCTTAACGGGGGATTAAATAGGCGGGGGAGAATGAAAATAGGCGAACCGGCGGGTACGCTGTACCCGCCGGAGTGGGGATCAGCCTTGCGCCTTCTTGTTGCGCGCGGCCCAGGTTTTGAGACGCAACCCATTGAGGCGGATGAAGCCTTCGGCATCCTTGTGGTCGTAGGCCACAGCACCTTCCTCGAAGGTGACGAGGTCTTCCGAATAAAGCGAATAGGGCGACGTGCGGGCCACCACATTGGCCGAGCCCTTGTAGAGCTTGACCGTGACTTCCCCGGAAACGAATTCCTGGCTCTTGTCGATCAGCGCCTGCAGCATTTCGCGCTCGGGCGAGAACCAGAAGCCATTATAGATCAGCTCGGCATATTTGGGCATCAGCTCATCTTTCAGATGCGCTGCGCCGCGATCGAGCGTGATCGATTCAATGCCGCGATGGGCATGCCAGAGCACGGTGCCACCCGGCGTCTCGTAAATACCGCGCGACTTCATGCCCACAAAGCGGTTCTCGACCAGGTCCAGCCGGCCCACGCCATGCTTGCCGCCCAGCTCATTGAGCTTTTCCAGCAGCGCGGCGGGCGACAGCTTGACGCCATTCACCGAGACGGCATCGCCTTTCTCGAACCCGATCTTGACATATTCCGGCGTGTCCGGCGCCCGCTCCGGGTCGACGGTGCGCTGGAACACATAGTCCGGTGCTTCCACGCCCGGATCTTCCAACACCCGGCCTTCCGAGGAGGTGTGCAAGAGGTTCGCATCCACCGAGAATGGCGCTTCGCCGCGCTTGTCCTTGGCAATGGGGATCTGGTTCTGCTCGGCATATTCGAGCAGCCTTGTGCGCGAGCGCAAATCCCATTCGCGCCAGGGCGCGATCACCTTGATGGAAGGGTCCAGTGCATTGGCGGTCAATTCAAAGCGGACCTGGTCATTGCCCTTGCCTGTCGCACCATGGGAAATGGCGTCGGCCCCGGTTTCCTGGGCGATCTCGACCAGGCGCTTGGAAATCAGCGGCCGGGCGATCGAGGTGCCGAGCAGGTAGAGCCCCTCATACATGGCATTGGCGCGGAACATCGGGAACACGAAATCGGCAACGAATTCCTCGCGCAAATCCTCGATGCGAATGTCCTTGATGCCGAACATCTCGGCCTTCTTGCGCGCCGGTTCGAGCTCCTCGCCCTGACCCAGATCGGCGGTGAAGGTCACCACCTCGCAATTATAGGTCTCCTGCAGCCATTTCAGGATGATCGAGGTGTCCAAGCCCCCCGAATAGGCCAGCACGACCTTCTTGATGTCACTTGCCATGATGTGTTCCCCAAGGATCCGATGGTGACAGGATAAGCTGGAAATCACGCAATGAACTTGCGATCATCGCGGCTTCCGTGCAGTTTGTGGCATATCATGCCAATCTAGAATGACTGTGCAGCGGAAAATGCCAGAAACGCTTGATGCCATCGACCGCCGGATTTTGCGAGCATTGCAGCGCAATGGCCGCATGTCCAATGTCGAACTCGCCAATGCGGTGGGGCTGTCACCCTCGCCCTGCCTGAGGCGGGTGAAGCTGCTCGAGGAAAAAGGCGTCATCGATCAATATGTGGCGGTGCTCAACGGACCCAAACTGGGGCTGGGCCTCACGGTCTTTGCCCGCATCTGGTTCAAGACCCAGCATGCCGAAACCACCCATCAGTTTGCCGAAACGGTGCGCAGCTACCCCGAAGTGGTCGAATGCTACCTGACCACCGGGGAATGCGATGCGATCCTGCGCATCGTCACGACCGACCTGCATGCCTATTGGCGGTTCCAGTCTGATCATCTGATGCGCATTCCGTCTGTCCAGTCGGTCAAGACCGACGTGCCGATGGAGACCATCAAGGCCGGCCGCGAATTGCCGGTCTAGCCACCCTGTTCACGGGCCCGCTTTAATGCGATTGTCCGCCCAAAACAGCCCGAGCCCGCCATGCCCGCTTTCATACCTGACCTGCCCGTCATCCTCGCTTTTGCCCTGGCCGCCTTCGTTCTGGCCGTGACGCCCGGCCCGGACATGGCGCTGTTTGTCTCGCGCACCATGAACTGGGGCCGCGGCCATGGCTATGCCACGGTGCTCGGGGCCATTACCGGCATTGGCGTCCACACCATGCTGGTCGCCTTCGGCATCTCGGTGCTGATCGTTACCGCGCCGACCGCCTTCTGGGTGCTGAAAATCGTCGGCGCGCTTTATCTGGTCTGGCTGGCCATCCAGGCCATTCGCGATGGCGGTGGTGTGCTGGTGGTGAAACAGGCCGGCAAGCAGCCCAGCTGGCGCCAGTCCTACCTCACGGGCCTCGGAATCAACCTCACCAATCCCAAGGTAGCGCTGTTCTTCGTGACCTTCCTGCCCCAATTCGTTTCGGCAGCTGATCCCGATGCCGCCGGCAAGCTGATCTTTCTCGGCGTCGAATTCATCATCGTCTCATTGCCGATCGTCGTCGCCATCGTGCTCTTTGCCGAATGGCTGACGCGCACGCTCAAGGAGAATGCCTGGGTGGGCAAGGCGCTCAACTGGAGCTTTGCCGCCGTGTTCTTGGCTTTTGCCGCGACCATCCTTCTGGCCGAAGGGCGCAAGTGACGTGAATTACCGCCACGCCTACCACGCCGGCAATTTCGCCGATGTGGTCAAGCACACCATTCTCACGCGCATCCTTGCCTATCTCATGCGCAAGGACGCTGCCTTCCGCGTGATCGACACCCATGCCGGGGTCGGGATTTACGACCTTTTCGGCGACAAGGCCGAACGCACCGGGGAATGGCGCGACGGCATCGGCCGGGTCATGGCGACAGAGCTGCCCGACCCCGTGGCCGAACTGCTCGCGCCCTATCTCGACGCGGTGCGCGCACAGAACCCTGACGGCGATCTGCGCTATTATCCCGGCTCACCCTTCATCACCCGGCACATGCTGCGCGAGCAGGACCGGCTGATGGCGTTTGAGCTCCATCCCATGGACGCCAATCGCCTCAAGGAAAATTTCGCCGGCGACTTCCAGACCCGCATCACCCAGCTCGATGCCTGGGATATTTTCGGCACCCATTTGCCGCCCAAGGAAAAGCGCGGCCTCGTGCTGGTCGATCCACCCTTTGAGGAAAAGGGCGAATTCGCCCGCATGGTCCAGGGTCTCGAAAAAGCCCACAAGCGCTGGCCGGGTGGCACCTATGCTTTTTGGTATCCGATCAAGGAACCGGACGAGGTCGAGGCCTATGTCAAAGCCCTCAAGAAGTCTGGCATTCCCAAGATCCTGCGGCTCGAGCTGACCATCCGCCCACCGTCTACCCCGCCGCGCCTGCACGGCACCGGCATGGTGGTGGTCAACCCGCCCTTTGTTCTGGAAGAGGAAATGCGGACCGTCCTTCCGCTACTGGCGGACCTGCTGAGCGACGAAGGCCGCGGTCGGTGGCGTGTCGATTGGGTGGCGGGGGAGTAGGGGCGAAACCGTTCACCTGCGTGTCTTCCGCGTTGGCGCGTGAAATGTGGGCGGCTTGGTCCTGACCCAATCCACAAAGGCAGCGATTTCCGGGTCCGCCTTGAGGCTCTCGATGTCAGCCAGCCGGGTCGCCAGTTCGGCCTCGGAAAACCGTGCATGAATGGCGCTGTGGCAGATCTGGTGCAGCCGCACAGTGCCCAGATGCGTGCCACCCTTGAGGCGCGGCACGAGGTGATGCCGGCTCGATTTCGCCTCGGGGGGAATGGGCCGGTCGCACAATGGACAGATGATCGGTGGCCGCTTTGCTGCCGCATCCTCAGCGGCGGCAATGGCCTTTTCGATTTTGCGGGCCGAGGGCCGCATCACACTTTCTCGCAGAACCGCAACAAATAGCCGTCGGGATCCTGAACGCAGAACTGGCGCTGCGTCACCTCGCCCTGGGCGGTGCGATAGGTCTGGGTTTCGATAGGCTGAAACAACGCGGTCCCGGTTGCCTCGATCCGCGTGCAGATCGGATCGATCGCTGCGACCTCGATCTGGAAGTTGACGCCCCGTCCGAGCGGTGGCGCCAACGGGCCAGTGATCCAGTCCCGGCCCTCGCCAATCTGGTCTAGCATCAGTTCCGCCGGGCCAAGGGTGAGGTAGGCAAAGCCCTCTTCGGGACGTTCATAAAGCACCGCAAAGCCCAGCACATCGCAATAGAAGCGGCGGCTGGCCGCGATGTCAGAGACCGAAAGTTCGGGAACCAGTGCCAACATTACAGCGTCAGCAGAGCGTCCCGGTCCCTCTTCGTCATCCGTTCGCTCTCGCTCTTCAATTGCCCGCAGGCGGCAAAGATGTCGCGGCCGCGCGGGGTACGCACGGGCGAGGCATAGCCGGCCTTGTTGACGATATCGGCAAAACGCTCGATGCGGCTTGAAGGCGAGGTGCCATAGTTCGAACCCGGCCAGGGGTTGAACGGGATGAGGTTGATCTTGGCCGGAATGCCGGCCAAGAGCCGCACCAGTTCGCGCGCCTCGGCGTCGCTGTCATTGATGCCGTCGAGCATGACATATTCGAAAGTGATGCGCCGTGCGTTCGAGAGCCCGGGATAGTTCTTGCAGGCTTCGAGCAGCTCCTTGAGCGGCCATTTCTTGTTGATCGGCACCAGGACGTCGCGCAGATCATCGCGCACGGCATGGAGCGAAATGGCCAGCATGACGTCGATCTCGCGGCCGGTCGGTTCGATATAGGGCACGACGCCCGAGGTCGAAAGCGTGATGCGGCGCTTGGAAATGGACATGCCGTCGCCGGCCGAGGCGATGAGCAGAGCCTGCTTGACGTTGTCGTAATTATAGAGCGGCTCGCCCATGCCCATCATCACGATATTGGTGATGGCCCGGGTCTCGCCGCCGGGCACCAGCCCGCCATCGGCGGGGCGCGAACCACCGGGAAAATCGCCCAGGCGCTCGCGCGCCATCAGGATCTGTCCCAGGATTTCGCCGGCGGTGAGGTTGCGCACCAGCTTCTGCGTGCCGGTATGGCAGAAGGAACAGGTGAGCGTACAACCCACCTGAGAGGAGACGCAGAGCGTGCCGCGATCACTTTCCGGGATATAGACGGTTTCGACCTCAACCGCCGGCATATTGGGGTTGGCCGGATCGCGGAAGCGGAACAGCCATTTGCGCGTGCCATCGACCGAGACCTGCTCGGAGACGATTTCGGGGCGATCGAGATTGAACGTGTCGGCCAGTTTCTGCCGCACCGGCTTGGCCACATTGGTCATGCGGTCAAAATCTGTGACCCCGTTTACATAGAGCCAGTTCCAGAGCTGGCTGGCGCGCATGCGCCCTTCCTTTTCGCTCACCACCTCATGGCTCACCAGCGTTTCTGCCAGGCCGGCCTTGGAAAGGCCGATCAGCGACGGGCGCATCGTCGGCGCGGGGCGGACGGCACTGGAATGGTCAATATTCAGCGCAAGGCTCATGGCAGGCACATCGGGCTCGACAAAAATGCGGGAAGTGCGCGCCTGTAGCATAGCCGCAAAAAAAGCGCAAAGCATCGTGCTCTCACGATGCGCTGATGGTGCCGGCAGAACCATGCCCGGGGGGACTTTCGCGCCGGCCGCGTCCCGCCTATGACAGGGGAACACTTGCCCTTGCATTGGCGCTCAATGACCAAACCCGTCCTGCGCTTCGCGCCCAGCCCCAATGGCCTGCTGCATCTAGGCCACGCCCTGTCTGCCCTGGCCACCTGGGACGCGGCGCAAAAGCTTGGCGGCACGGCCCTGTTGCGCATTGAGGATATCGACATCGCCCGCTGCAGGCCCGAATTCGTCGCCGCCCTGTTCGAGGACCTCACCTGGCTGGGCCTCTCCTGGCCCGAGCCGGTGCTCTACCAGTCCGAGCGTTTCGAGATCTACGCCGCGGCAGCCAACCGCCTGCGCGCCATGGACCTGCTTTATCCCTGCTTCTGCTCGCGCGCCGAAATTGCGGCGGCGTCCACCGGTACCGATCCCGATGGCGCCCCGCTCTATCCCGGCACCTGCCGGCACCTGTCAAACGCCGAGCGCATCGAGAGGCTGGAACGCGGCGAGCCGGTCCAGTTCCGTCTCGATACCGCGGCCGCCAAGGAACAAACGGGCATGCTGACCTTTTCCGTCATCGGCCCGACGATCCTGGATCGTCCGCAAATCCGCTATGCCCGGCCCGAGCGCTGGGGCGATGTGGTGCTGCAGCGCAAGGACACGCCCACCAGCTATCACCTAAGCGTCGTGGTCGACGACGCCGCCCAGGCCATCACCCTTGTTACCCGCGGCCGCGATCTGGAAGCGGCCACCGATATTCATGTGCTGCTGCAGATGCTGCTGGGCCTGCCCACACCCTATTATCACTTCCACCGCCTGTTGCTGGGCGATGACGGCCAGAAGCTTGCCAAGTCGAAGGGCTCGCAGAGCCTTGTCGACCTGCGAGCCCAGGGGTGGACGGCCGAGGACGTGCGGCGGGCGGTGGGGTACTAGGTCTTTCCGAGGCGCCCGAGATGGGTGTCCTTGAAGTCGGTACTGGCCTTGAGCCCATAGCCCATCATCCGGTCAAACCCCGAATGGGCCAGCCACAGTGCCCCCAGGCCCGCAAGCAGGGGGGAGGCGAGAAGTCCGCCCAGGGCCAATAGCCCCGCCCCGAAAGCATAGACATGGACCAGATTATAGCCCCACGCCCCGATCCGGGGGCCCGCTCCATAGGCAAAGAAACTCAAATCCGGCGCAAAGAACAGCAGGAGGGCACCCCACCAGGGCAGGGGCGCACCGGTCTGGCTGAAGATCACCAGACCAGCCGCGAATACCAATCCGCCCTCCACCCGCTGCCAGACAATGACATCTTTCATTGCACGCACTCCCATGTTCAGGCCGCCCGCCTGGTCTCGTTGCGCGACGCCAGCAACTCCGTGATCGTCTCGGCCACGGCAGCCTCGAAGGGCGTCGTGAAGTCCGGCCCCAGCATCTCATCGAGCCGCGGATCGACCAGTTCCATCTCGTTCAGCCACAAATAGCGCATGCGATAGACGTCGCGCATGACCGGATTGAACAGGCCTGCCGCGCGCAGCATCCACCAAGGCAATGGCGCCACCTGGACGGGTCGGGGCAGGGCATTCTGTGTCGCCGCCATGATCTGCCCGTGGCGCACCCAATGGCCGGCAAAGTGAAAATTCTCGAACGCTTGCAATGCGCCACGCTTTTCGGCGAGCACGGTGAAGGCCCGGGCCAGATCAGGCAGATAGGCCCAGCTGTGCCGCGTCTGCAATTCCCCCAGATGGTAGAGCCGCCCCTTGGCGTAATCCATCAGCATGGCCGCATCGAACCATTCGTCCCGATTGCCCGGACCGAAGAAATCCCCGGCGCGCAGGATGATGACCTGAAAACCATTCTGGTCGGCTGCCGCACGCAGCATCTGCTCGAGCCGGATGCGGATTTCCCCACGCGGCTTTTCGCCACTCTGGCGCAGACCCGGCGCGATGGTCCGGTCCTTGGCGCGGTAATTATAGATCGTGCCGGGAAACAGCAGCGTCTTGCCCGTGCCAGCCATGGCGTCAAGCACCACCTGCAATTGCCTTTCGGCCGCGCCATTGCCCCACTTGTCGTAGCGCAGATGCAGCGCCTGCACGACCACATCAGCCTCCGCGATGGCAGCGCGCACCACCGAGAGCTCATCCGCGTCGCCCTTGAAAAACTGCGTGCCCGCAACCGGCTTGCGATTGCTGCGCCCCAGGCCGGTGACATCCCAACCGGCATCACGAAACGCGATCATCGCCGCATTGCCGATATGGCCATTGCTGCCCAGAACCGTGACCTTGCCCTTGCTCATTATGTGCTCCTTGCTGTTGCTGGGGCACAAGATGGGCGCTACAATATTGAATGACGATTGCGAAATTTTCTAGATTTGACCTTCAAAAATGAATAGCGAACCCGATTGGTCCCTGTGGCGCAGCTTCGCCGCCGTTATTGCCGAGGGTTCGCTCTCTGGCGCCGCGCGCCATCTGGGACTGAGCCAGCCCACCATTGGCCGTCACATCGAGGCGCTGGAAGAAGAACTGGGCCTCTCACTGTTCGAGCGCAGCCTGACCGGCCTCAAGCCCAACGCCACCGCCTTGCGGCTCTACGCGTCGGTCGACCGGGCCAGATCTGCCCTCGCGGAAGCCGCCATTCTCGCCGCCGGCGCCCAGGACGACGACGGAGGAACAGTCCGGATCACCGCCAGCACCATGATTTCCAACTATGTGCTGCCTGATATTCTCGCCGGCGTCCGCCGCCTGCATCCCCGCATCGCCATTGAATCGGTCCCCACCGATTCCGCTGAGAACCTTCTGATGCGCGAGGCCGACATCGCCGTGCGCATGTTTCGCCCCACCCAGCTCGAACTGGTTACCCGGCATCTGGGCGATATCCCGCTGGTGCCCGTGGCCCATGAGAGCTATTTGACCCGGCGCGGCACACCGACCACGCTGAACGATCTATGGACCCACGACCTGCTCGGGTTCGACCGCTCCGATGCTGTCATCCGCCATGCCCGATCGCTTGGCTTCGAGGTGACACGGGACCACTTCCCGGTCCGCTCGGATGATCAGCCGCATCTTTGGGAATTGCTGCGCGCCGGCCTTGGCATCGGCTTCGCCCAGCTCAATCTGGCGCGGAAAACCCCCGGCCTTGTGGTGCTGCCCATAGACCTCGCCATCCCGCCTTTGCCCGTCTGGCTGACCGTGCACAAGCAATTGTTCACCTCGCACAGAATTCGTGCCATCTATGATGCTGTGGCGGAGGCCCTCACCACCTATATCAAGGGCGATCCAATCGCCGCTCCCTGACGTTAAGGTTGTCATGCAAACCCTTCTGAATATCGGCATCGCCCTGGCGCTGCTCTTCGTCGTCATCGTGCTGGGCCTGGGCCTGTGGAACATGCTCAAGGGCGGGCCGGGCAATACCAGCCAGCGCCTGATGCGCCTGCGCGTCATCGGCCAGGCCGTCGCCCTTTTGCTGCTCATGGGCGCGCTGTTCTTTTTCGGCGGTGGCGGCCGCGGCTGATCGCGCCGTCGGTTTGGGGACAGTTATGGTCAAGCTCAACTCCATCTACACCCGCACGGGCGATGACGGCAGCACCGGGCTGGTGCGCGGCCCCCGGCGACGAAAGCATGATCTGCGTGTGGAGGCCTACGGAACGGTCGAGGAGGTTAATGCCTTCATCGGCCAGGCGCGCCTTGCCTCCACCGCCCGGCCGAAGATCGATGCAGTGCTCTCCCGCCTCCAGAACGATCTCTTCGATGTCGGCTCCGACCTGGCCACCCCCGGCACCGACGCGCCCGACGCACCGCACAAGACCCTGCGTATCCGCCCGGTGCAGACGCTTTGGCTCGAGCAGCAGATCGATCGCTTCAATGCCGATCTCGCCCCGCTGACCAGCTTCATCCTGCCCGGCGGCACGCCCTTGTCGGTCGCCCTGCATCAGGCCCGCACGATCGCCCGCCGCGCCGAGCGCCTGGTCTCCGCCCTCATTGAGGCAGAGCCGGACACCAACCCGGAAACCCTGCACTATCTCAATCGCCTCTCCGACCTGTTGTTTGTCCTGGGCCGCGTCGCCAATGACAATGGGTCGGGCGATGTCTTGTGGGTGCCGGGCAATTATGGTGATGTTGAAAAGGGCTGAGCCGCCCGGCACTTGTCACGCAGCGTTGGAGACTGGCCCTGTTCCTGCCCCTGCATGACACCAATCCCATCCGCCATGTCGACTTCCCCTTCGTCACCTATGGGCTGATGGGCGTCACCATCCTGGTTTTCCTGGTCCAGTCGGTCCTGCCGCCCGCGGCCTTCGATCAGGCCACGATCGATTTCGGCATGATCCCCATTGTGGTGCGCGATCTCTATCCCCAGCCTGTGCCATGGCTGCCAGACTGGGCGAACCTGGTCACCTATGCCTTCCTGCATGCCGATTGGCTGCATCTTCTGTCCAACATGCTGTTCCTCTGGGTCTTCGGCGACAATATCGAAGACGCCTTTGGGCACTTCAAATTCCTTGTCTTCTATCTCGCCTGCGCCGTGCTCGCGGCTCTCGCCCATCTCCTGTTCAATCTTGATGGCAATGGCCCGCTAATTGGCGCGTCCGGCGCCGTGGCCGGGGTCATGGGGGCCTATATCCTGCTCTATCCCCATGCCCGGGTTTTTGTGCTGGCCCGCATCGTCTGGCTCATTCCCCTGCCTGTCCCGGCCTTCTGGATGCTCGGCTTCTGGATTGCCACGCAGCTTTTCTTTGTCGTGGTCGGCTCCGATGAACCGGTCGCCTGGTGGGCGCATCTGGGCGGTTTCGCCGCCGGGCTTCTGCTGGCGCCGCTGTTCAAAAGCCGCAAGGTGCCGCTATTTGGCGGACGTTGATTGGCGGATCGACGCAAATTAACCCTTGCGGACAAGCAAGCGTTAACCCGGCTTAACTAGTTTGGTCGCGAACCAACCTCAGGACCGGCCCCTTGAACACCGATCTCTCCACCAATTTGCTGACGGCCCAGACCGCACTGACGCAGAATTCGGTGCAGATTGCCGTGTTCAAGAAGGCTCACGAGATGGAAGCCAATCTGCTCAACTCCCTGATGCAGACTGCCCTCAATTCACCTGCTGCCCCGCCGCCGGGCCAGGGCCTCAAAGTCGACAAGCAGGCCTGAGGCAGATGCAATGGGCACCGGGATTGGCATTTCCCCATCCGTGATGATCAACCGCATGGTGCATGAGAAGGCCGTGCCGCAGTCGGGTCACCTGCTCGAAGTCGCGCGCCTGCGTGCTGAAATGATGCAGGCCCAGGCCGACAACGCCGCCTCGCCCATACCCACGACCAGACCCGCGGAAGCACCAGTCAACGGCGCGGAAGTCGACTTGCTGATCTAGCACCTCTCGGGCCGGGCAAGATCTTATCCCCGGGTGAAAAACCTCCCGCATAATCCCCCCGTCCTCACCGACAACACGCGGTACCGACGAAGTGCCGGGTGAGGAGGCAGGCCGCACGGTGTCGATCGGGCGGAGGCGTGTATGCTGACCACCGGCCGGCTTCG